>Ga0209319_1000222_pt1 | contig 90866 bp, 83 predicted proteins | sample RifGroE2_FD_184000 | JGI IMG/M metagenome (GOLD analysis project Ga0209319, IMG submission 184000) | Groundwater microbial communities from Rifle, Colorado - Groundwater E2 (SPAdes) (version 2) | ecosystem: Environmental > Aquatic > Deep subsurface > Groundwater | place: Rifle, Colorado, United... | reverse complement strand
GTATTTCACAGCCATAAATCCTATTGCTGGTGAGTTGCTCTCCAGCAGAGCTCACGTCCTCTTCAGATTTATAGAATAAAATTATTAAAAAATAATTCATCAGATTCTTGCTTTTCAACATAGAAGGACAGAGGGGTAGTTAACAATTCAACAATTCAACAATTCAACCATTCAGCCATTCAACAATTTTTCCTTGATGTGTTTTACAGCATTATTCTCAGGTAGTATATTGTGGTAATTCTTTCCATTACTGGTGTAAATGAATTGGATCAAAATGGAAAAGTTTTTAAAATATCAGAATTTTAGAGTTGACGATTTTGTTCAGGATGCAGAATTCAGGCGTTGGGTAATGAAGCCTGATAACACCGGAAATTTGTTTTGGAACGAATTCAGAAAACAATATCCTGAAAAAAAGGAAGTGGTTGACATCGCGTATCAAATTGTTGATGCCTTGTCGCTCGAAGAAAGAGAAATAGGGCGGAGTGAATACCAGGATTCTCTTGTTAAACTGAAAAAATATCTGGAAAATAAATCGGTAAAGAAAAGGAGCATCGGAAATTTTGCCTATTGGATGGGGCGGGTAGCTGCAATCCTGATTATTCCGTTGTTTTTGGTTTCCGCTTTTTTGTATTTCAGAAATTTGCCTGAGCAGTCCTCACAAACAGTTCAATACATTGTTCCGAATGGGCAAAAGAGCAATGTAATTCTGGCCGACGGGACCAATGTGTGGTTAAATTCCGGCTCAACGCTTTCGTATTCAACCGACAGTAAAAACAGGAGGAAAGTACATTTAACCGGCGAAGCATTTTTTGATGTTGTGAAAGATAAAAAAGATCCTTTTCTGGTTGAAACCCGCGATTATACGGTGAAAGTATATGGTACGCAGTTCAATGTGCGGGCTTATGGCGATTCAAACGAAAGTGAAACAGTTTTAAAAGAAGGTTCGGTTTCCATTCATACAACCAATAGCGGTGAAGTGAAATTATCTCCCGGACAACGTTTTTACCTGAAAGAAAATAAAAAGTACACCCTTACCGAAGTAAATCCCGATTTGTATCTGAGTTGGAAAGATAACCTGTTGAAAATAAATAATGAACGGTTACAGGACCTGATCATCCGGATGGAGCGTTGGTACGGTGTGAAGATTCATGTTGAAGAGATGGAACAGGTGAAGGATTTGAGGTATACGCTCACGATAAAAACAGAAAGTTTACGAGAGATGCTCGGGTTAATGAATTTTGTGACCCCGTTTAAATATGAAATAAATGGCGAAAATGTAACTCTTAATTATAATTAATGTAATGCCAACTTTCTTTTGTCATACTGAACGAAGTGAAGTATCTGTTGATAATAGCGTTATCCTGGCATTCTTCATTTTTCTTGCAAATAATAAAGAGGATTCTTCATGATCTTAAAACCTTGTTGCCTATGATGATATTTTTCTGAAAGAGTAATTAAAAAAGCAGGAATATCTGGAACATATCCCTGCCTGCGAGTTTAACAAATTTACCATTGTCGAAACCTGGTAATTAGTATTAAAAACTTAAAACAAAACTATGAAAAAAAATCAAATCTTTTCCCATTGGAGGAAAGGACTAACGCCGTGGGGCAAAATTTTAAAAACGATGAAAGTATTTACTTTTTTGATGTTGGTTGCTATTGTTCACGTATCGGCCAGTTCGTATTCACAAAACAGCCGGTTGAGCCTGAACATGAAAAATGCAACAATTAAAGATGTGCTGATGCGGATTGAAGAACAATCCGAATACCGGTTTTTGTATAGCGATTCAAAAATTGATGTGGAGAAAAAAGTAAACATCGATTTAACCGATATGAAAATCGAAGACATTCTTAATACTGTTTTTGATGGTACGGATATTGGGTACAGAATTGTGAGCCGACAGATTTTGCTGTCGAGTAAAAGTGAAAGCTCTCAGGTTGGTCAACAAGCCAGATCGGTTACCGGAAAAGTGACCGATTCGTCAGGTGCTCCGCTTCCTGGAGTTTCGGTAGTAATAAAAGGAACGACAAACGGAATTATTACCGATGCCGATGGAAATTATTCACTTGCCAATGTCTCAACAGACGCAACGCTGGTGTTCTCATTTGTAGGGATGAAGGCACAGGAAGTTTCGGTTGCAGGGAAAACAAGCATTAATGTAAAAATGGAAGAAGAGACAGTTGGGATTGAAGAGGTTGTTGCTATTGGATATGGTACTATGAAAAAGAGTGACTTGACAGGATCTGTGTCTAACATAAAAGCAGAAAAATTCTTTATACAAGCTCCTCGTAACGTGCAAGATCTTTTACGTGCTAACGCTGCTGGTCTTAATATTAGTATAGCAACAGATGCCAAAGCTGAAGCTTCATTATCAATTCGAGGGAAAGGAACTTTGGCGGCTAATGGGGATCCTTTGATTGTGATTGACGGGGTTATTTATGAGGGGGTATTAGCAGATATTAATCCTCAAGATATTTCTAACATTGACATTCTCAAGGATGCTAGTTCTTCTGCTGTTTATGGAGCAAAATCTGCTAATGGGGTAATTGTAATTACTACGAAAAAAGGAAAGATTGGTAAACCAATAATTAATATTAACTCGAACATTTCAATAGCCCATTCCGCAAGTCAACCAGAAATTCTGGATGCAGAAGGTTTTCTGAAATTTCGGCAAGACTATAATGAAGGCAGAAATTCAGAAACTTACCTGACAAAATATCCACAGATATTTACTAATCCTGAAAAACTAAATGGAGTTAGTGAGTTAGACTGGTATAATTACGACCAGACAGTTCCTGCAACCTCATTGACTGATAGTCAATTGACAACAAAATGGTTATCTCGTTTAAATTTGACATCTCCAGAAATAGATAATTATTTTAAAGGAAATATCACTAAGTGGAATGATCTGGTATTTCAAAATGCGATTCAGCAAGACTATACAGTCAGCGTTTCAAATGCCACTGACTATACTACACAATATTGGTCATTGGGGTGGACTGATCGTGAAGGAATAATTGTTGGGGATCGTTATAAAAATTTTCGTGCACGTGTAAATATCGAATCTAAAATAGTTTCATTTCTGACCGTAGGATTAAATGCACAATTTGCTTCTCGTAATGAAGGCTTTTTAAAATGTAATTGGAGTCAGATGACTATGATTTCACCCTATGGATCAAATAATATTAATGATTTACAAAGTGTATATAGAAGACGCCCAACTGGTTTAGATCCCGTCAACCCATTCTATGACAATCTATACACAGATAGAAAAAATGTAAGTCATACCCTGAATACCAGCTTATATGCTAAGGTGTTTCTTCCATTAGGGATTGAATATCAACTAAATTATACCCCTCATTATAATTGGTACGAGTACTATAACCATTATTCTTCAGATGGAGAACTCTGGAAATCTACAGGAGGACAATCTACCAGAACGACAAGTAAAAGTTTTAATTGGCAGATAGACAACATTTTACGATGGAAAAAAGAGTTTGCCAGTATTCATAAGATAGAAATTACTTTATTGGCAAATGCAGAAAAAGCACAGTATTGGTCAACCACAGCCAATGCTACCAAATATTCTCCTAATGATATATTGGGATATCACCGCCTGCAAGCAGGTGAGGTTCAAACTGTTTCCAGCAATGATACATATCAGACAGGAGATGCTTTGATGGGACGTATTTTTTATTCATTAAAAAATAAGTATATGGCAACGGCATCTGTTCGCCGCGATGGCTATTCTGCTTTTGGTAAAAAAAATCCCCATGCCGTATTTCCAGCAATAGCTCTTGGGTGGGCTTTTACACAAGAAAAATTTCTTACTAATATCAAATGGCTAAACTATGGCAAATTACGTTTCTCTTGGGGTGAAAATGGGAATCGGAGTATTGGCCAATATGCAGCGCTTTCGCAAATGGGGTCAAGCTTACTTCCATATATCAATCAATCCGGAAGTGTTTATACTACTTCGCAAATTTATGTGAGTACAATGTCCAATTATAATTTAAAATGGGAACGAACTGCTTCTTATAATATGGGATTAGATTTCTCTTTATTTCAAAACATTATAAGTGGTTCCCTCGATGGATATATTGCAAAAACTAATGATTTGCTGGTAAATAGGGCATTACCAGATATTACTGGATATGGTAGTGTTACGAGTAATTTAGGTCAAGTCCAAAATAAAGGGCTGGAATTATCATTGGATGCAAATATTTTGAGAAAAAGAGATTTTCAATGGACTGCTTCAGGTAAGTTTTCAATGAACCAACGTAAAATAAACAAGCTATATGGGGATATGGTTAAAATAAAAGATGATGCCGGAAATGTAATTGGACAAAAAGAATCCAATGACGAAGCAAATGGTTGGTTTATAGGACAGGATCCTGATCGAATTTGGGATTATGAACGTGTAGGAGTATGGCAAATAGAAGAGGCTACCACAGCATCAAAATATGGTTGTCAACCTGGAGATTTTAAATACAAAGACCAGAATGATGATAAAATTATGAATAACAAAGATAAAGTGTTCCAAGGATATAAGACACCTCGTTTTCGCTGGTCTCTCCGGAATGAGCTTACTTATAGAAATTTTACCTTTTCAGCAATGATATATTCATGTTGGAATTACTATGCTTCTTTTCAACGTGCAGCAAACAATTATTCATTTCCAGATCGTTCTTCCGACTATGATTTTCCACGTTGGACGAAAACAAATCCAATCAATGATTATGCACGTATCGGATCAAAAAATATCGGCACAAATTGGGTAAATAACTCTTTTGTTCGTTTGGAAAATATTTCACTTTCCTATGATTTATCAAAGAGTATTTTACAAAAATGTTCAGTCCAAGCACTTCGTTTTTCGATTAGTATACAAAATGCTCGTACTTGGGCACCAGACTGGAACTTCTGGGATCCGGAAAGTGGTTCTGTTACTCCGCGTACTTTCAATTTTGGAGTTAATCTAACATTATAAACGATTTAAAATCAAATAGATATGAAATACAATAAAATATTCATTATTATTTTTGCTGTTTCCGTCTTATTATTGCCTTCATTGAATAGTTGTAAAGATAGTTGGCTTGAACCCAAACCGCTTTCTTTTTACACACCGGAAAATACTTATGTTGATGTAAAAGGTTTTGAAGCAGCATTAGCTGCTTGTGAAAAGGTAATGTACGATGAATATAACGGAGATGGATGCGCTATTCTGACCGAAATGATACAATCAGACATTTGTGTTGAAGGAACAACTGACAAGGCTGGCCCCCAGATGGATATGGATAAATCATTATTACCAGATGCACTGTTAAATCATACTAATTATACTCGTGTTGGGTGGTATTGGACTAATGCCTATAAAGCAATTAAGTATGCAAATATTATTATTGCCCGTATCAATGACGTAACTTTTTCTAGTGATGCAGAAAAAAACGCTATTCTTGGACAGGCTTATTTTCATCGGGCATATTGGTATTATAAATTAGTGCATCAATTTGGTAATGTCCCATACTTAGACTGGGAGTTGACCAACCCAAAGACCGATTTTTATACGTATGATCGTTGGAGTATTTTGGAGCATCTAAAAAAAGATATTGAATTTGCAAATGAATGGGTTAAGGACAATGTTGATCGAGGGCGTGTTAGTAAAAGTGCTTGTGGAACACTTCTAATGAAATTATGTCTTTGTCTAGGTTCTTATGATCAAGCTATTGAAATTGGAAAATCAATCGTTTCCATGCATCCTCTAATGACAAACCGCTTTACTTCAAATATGACAAAAGCTCATACTAATTTAATGCATGATTTACATAGTGTAGAGGCTAAATTGAATATGAGTAATACAGAAGGGTTAATGTATATAGTAGCTTATCCCAATATGGCAGGTTCTATAAAATCTTATTTGATGCGTAATACAGTACCGCGTCTCATTGGTGTAACAACACCTGATGGTTTAACAGGAGTGGCTTATTCTAAAGATGTTGAGCCACAGTATGAAATTAATACATTATATGGTCGTGGTATCGGACGTGCACGCTGTACCAATTATTATCAATATACAATTTGGACAGACAAAGAAAAAGGGGATATGCGTGGTGTTTACAACCGAGATAGCTGGAAAAGCCCATCTGATTTGTACTACAATAATCCGGATTTAAAGAAAAAAGGGAACAAGTATTATGGAACACATTTAGTTAAAAATCCAGCAATGTCGGTAGAAGACTCCATTCGTTCTTGGTATCAATGGCCTCATTATAAATTACTTGCTTCAGACCCTATTCCTGAAGACGATGGTTGGTGGGGGGGAGAAGTTCCAATGTACATTTATAGGTCGGCAGAAGTTTATTTACTGATGGGAGAAGCATATTATTGGAAAGACCAACCAGCCCAGGCTGCTGAAATGTTGAATGTAGTGAGGCAACGCGCAGGAGCTAGTCCATTAACGTCGTCGGATGTTAATATTGGAGCAATACTCGACGAGCGTGCTCGTGAACTTTATTATGAAGAAAACAGGCACTCTGAAATAACCCGTATTGCATTTATATATGCTAAAACAGGAAAGACATGCGAATATTTTGGGCGGACTTATAGTTTAAACAACATCTCAGGTTCAGGTGGCGCAGGTTCTAACATCAAGCAATCCGGAATCAACTTTTGGTATGATTGGGTAACAGCTAAAAGCAATTTTTACAACAAAGGAGTAACTCATCGTTGGGCTACATATGCGATCAGCGTTCATCACATCTTATGGCCAATACCGGCATCAGCGATTAATGCAAATACGAATGGCGTAATCAACCAAAATATTGGATATCCGGGAGCAGAAAATAATTTAACACCATTGATTGTTCCTTCCGAAGGTACAGTTATCGAAAAATAAAGTTTTTCTTCTTTGTTTTTTATTAAAAGAAGCCGTTGCTCAAATGGTAAGCTATCGTTTTTAAAACGGCTTCTTTTAATTTTTACACTATATGGAATAATGTTTATGTAACAAAGAAACGCATTGGCTTTTAAAATAATCAGCATTAATTCCGGTTGATGTGAATAATATCCTTATGACTATGAAAAAACATAAGAAACATATAAAAATGAAACTTCATATTATAATAATTACATCGATATCATTAGTGATTCTTTCTTGTACTCAAAATCAAGTTTTTGCACAAAATGACATAAATTATGAAGAATCGAAAGTCCCCAATTTTATTCTACCCGAACTATTTATATGCAATAATGGTGAAAAAGTTGTTACTGTTGAACAATGGGAACAACAAAGGCGACCAGAAATTCTGGAGTTATTCCTTTCACAAGTATATGGTCGTACACCCAAAAGCAAAATAGCTGTAACCTATGAAATGTTATCTGAGAATCAGGATGATCTAGGGGGAAAAGCTATAAGTAAGCAAGTAAAGTTTACGTTTACAAATGGAACGAAGAGTATTGTGGCTTTTTTGCTGATCTATTTACCTAAACAGGCGAAGGGAAAGGTTCCTGTAATAATTAGTTATAACTATAAAGGAAACCATAGTACAATTTCAGATACTACGATTTTATATTCTCCATCGCTATCATTAGTAAAAGAACCGGGAAATCCTGACTGGATTCGTGGTTGTCAATCGTATCGTTGGCCTTTCAATAAAATAATAGAAAGGGGATATGGAGTAGCAACTATGTGTTATCATGATATTTTCCCTGACGAAATAGGATTAAAAGATCATAGTGTAGTATCCCTTTTCCCAAACTATAATCCCGATTCAAATAAAATTGATGAATGGCAAGCAATTGGAGCATGGGCTTGGGGGCTAAGTCGTATCATGGATTATATTGAAACTCAAGCTTGGGTCGATCTGGATAAAATTGTACTCATGGGACATTCCAGACAGGGGAAAGCTGCACTTTGGGCAGGAGCTCAAGATGCTCGTTTTAGGATAGTTATATCTAATAATTCAGGCAGTGGGGGAGCAGCCCTTTCAAAGCGTGTATTTGGAGAAAATATAGCTTATCTTACAGCCATTACTCCAAAGTGGTTCTGTCCTGCTTTTGATCAATATGCAAATAATGAGGTCAGTTTAACTTTCGATCAACATGAACTCATTGCGTTGATGGCTCCACGGCCTGTTTATATTGCAAGTGCAAAGGAAGATTTGTGGGCAGACCCCAAAGGTGAGTTTTTGTCGGCTTATTATTCCGGTTCTGTATATGAATTATATGGACTCTCTGGGTTGGGGACTAGCATTATGCCTGCAATTCATCAGCCGATTATGAATGATGTTGGATATCATATTCGAGCCGGAAAGCATGATGTCACTGATTATGACTGGAAATGTTTCATGGATTTTGCGGATCAACACTTTTATAGAAAATTAAATGATGCTAATAAATAGTGCAAAAAAAGATTTTCATGGAATAATTGACCTCTCATTGCCCGATCAATAAATAAATCAAGTCCCAAAATATTATTTTATAATTATACATATAATGAAATATTTCTGTTATAAGTTATCTGGTTTAGCTATTTTATTTTTGATAACTTTTTTTGCCAACGCAAATATCCGCCCGATTGTCCACTCTTCCTCAAAAGGTTTATATGTTCAAATCGAAGATGATAATCATCCGATATTTATATCCTTACAAAATGATGGGGCAGGTTTGTTGTTAACCCAACCGGGCGGTACAACCGAAGTATGGTATGAAGGAAGTAATAAAGATGGAGAGAATTTGAATCTCATTGGAGGACATGCAACTGGCCTTGAAATTTCGGAATCATACCGGATTATTACCTGTGGATTGATCGAGCGGACAGTAACGGTTACAGCAAAATCCGATCAACGTTACTATCTCGATTTTGGATGGAAAACAAAACAGGCCGGTGAATTTTATTCATTTATGGGAGAGGAAAAAACATCGAAAAAATACAGCCCCGGTTGTTCCGGACCTGAATTTGGAGAGAATAAAACATTGGAGACTTTCCCGTTTCTGGGTATTCGCGTAGAAGAAAAGCTATATGGAATAATTGGTGATACTCCGGGAATGTGGGAAAATCGGAGCTTTATGATTTTTGACAAAGAGAACAATAACCTGTCACTCTGCAACGGCGATGGTTCCTCAAAAAAAATGATTGCAATCCCCTATAATGTTGACGCTACAAATATATATCGCACACAATTTGATGGCTGGCAACACATCGAGCAGGGAGAAACCCAAACATGGAAAACCTGGATATTAGCTTCAGATGTTAAATCATTGTACGATGTTCAGTTATCAGCCCACCTTGCCTTGGCAAACGCAAAGGGTTTCAACCAATCGGGAATAGAAGCAATTCTAAGAAACACTTCTTATTTATTATTGCGAAGAAATTTAACAAGACCGGAGAGCGATTATATCTTCATATCCGGTGTAGGCTATGGATGGAAACAGTGGGTTACCGACGGTTTCTACATGAGCAAAGGGCTTAATGACGTGAAATTTGACAGGGAAGCCAATGCTGCTGTTTTTTATGACCGGTTAAATTACGAAGACAACGCCCAGTATTACCTGATTTGGTCGTTACTCATTAAACGTGCAGGAGGAAGCCCTGATATGCGGACAGTAGGGCGTGCTTACCGCTTCATCCGTGATCATGAAGTAGATGGATTGTATATTCCGCCCCGATTGCATCCTGATAAAAAATGTTACAAAACTTATCATGATCAGTTAAATTATGATGACGATGATGCTCCTTCTTCCAATCAAGGGTTTCATTGCGGGGCTCTCATGGCTGCTAAAGAGCTGGGGTTCCCGGTAACCGACGATGATATTGCAAAAGCAATTGCAGGCTATTGTCGTATGTTCAATCGCGCAGGGGGATATATGGCTACCAGCCTGAAGCAACAGGAAAACATCGGACAGGATGCACTATATGGTGAAGTTTTAACTTATGTGGTTTTTGGCAAAAAACTATTGCCCGATGAAATGGTGAAAAAGCATCTTGAAACGACTATGCGTATCCAATCACCTTATGGCATGCGGGTGATTTCGAAAGCAAACGGGGATTTGCTCGATGGTCATAGCGGGGTTTACACCAATGGAGGCTCGTGGTTCTTGAATGATGCAGCTAATTATTTGGACGGATTAATTCATGGAATGGATGCAAAATGGGTTGATGATCAACTCATCTGGCGCTTGGAAAAGGAACTGGCCTTTATGCCGGCATTTCATGAATCGATCAGTACGGTTACAGGGAAACCACATGGGCACCACCTTTATTCATGGAATTCAGGTTATTGGTGGTTACGGAGAGAAGTGCGTAAGCAACTCGGACTGAACGATCCTGATCCAGTCGAATTGCAGATGGATAAGGAATTGGGAATTTCCCATCGTAATGGATTCCTTGTTCTCGATCCGTCAATTACAACGCTTCGTCCTGTGAAATAGCCTTAATACAGGTTGATCGAAAGATTACTCATGAGTAAATGTTAATACTATCAAGATATAAATGCAAACAACAGAGTTATTCAATCAATATTAACGAAATAAAATGAACCATTGTATGAATATAAGACTGATCACATTTTGTTTGCTTATTTTTCTTTTTCAGGCCAATCTTTTGAAAGCCAATGAAAAAATCACACCCAAAAAGAAAACTCTTCATGAATTTAAAGAACGAGATGGACTGCCCAACTTTTTTACAAAAGCCTTTCGTGGCAACCCCATTACAGTTGCCTATTTAGGTGGAAGTATAACTGCACAGAATGGGTGGCGTGTATATTCTCTTGAATGGTTTAAGCATCGTTTCCCCCAGGCCACTTTTGCTGAGATCAATGCTGCGATTGGAGGAACCGGTTCAAAATTTGGTGTTTTCCGGTTACAGGAACAAATACTAAATTATAAGCCTGATTTGGTGTTCGTTGAATTTGCTGTCAACGATGGTAGTGAAAAAAAAGAAGAAATTATTCGTTCAACAGAAAGCATTGTCCGAAAAATATGGGAACAAAATCCCAAAATCGATATTTGCTTCATCTATACTTTGAGCGAACAGTTTGTTGATGTATTGGAGAAACAACAACTCCCAGAATCGGTACAAGCGATGGAAGAAGTTGCAACGCATTATGGGATACCCAGTATTAATTATGAAATCGAAGTGTTTAAAAGGCTTCAGGATCATTCATTAATTCTTAAGAACAAAGAAAAGCAAATTGATGGAGTAACGGTTTTTTCTCCTGATGGAGTTCATCCGTTCGTCGAAACAGGGCATGTTATTTATTTTGATATTTTGAAACGATCGTTTGAAAGAATGGATCAATGCCAAAAGAACCAATCGCATAAACTTATCAAGCCCCTTTGTCCTAACTTTCTTGCCAACGCCCAAATGATTGATCCTGATAAATTTTTACTATCAGGAAATTGGAGTATGTTGGATACTACAGATACCGGAGTCTATCGGTTCAGAAAATTAATCAGTAAGGTAGCCAAATCTCATCAAACGGGGGCTACTTTGTGTTTGAAATTTAAAGGTCAGGCGATAGGCTTTTGCGACATCATGGGGCCTGATGCGGGACGGGTTATTCTTGAGGTTGACGGAAGCCTAAAAGATACAATTTCCCGATTCGATAGATACTGCACCTATCATAGAATAAACAATTATGTTATTGATAATCTAAAAGATACGATACATAGTGTCATTTTTAGGGTGCTTGCGGATACATTTGATAAATCGAATATTTTAAAAGCAGGAGGAAAAGAAATGATACATCAAGAAGATTACAAAATAAATAATTGGTGTGTAGGAAAAATCCTAATCGATGGAAGATTGATCCCTTAAGATTGGACTATTTGTGTTTCAGATGATTATCTGTAAGTTCTAAAAATTCGTTTTTGTTTTTTTTGGGGGTAACCCCTTTTCTAGATGGTATTTTTGTGCCAGTAACAGGTACTTAAATTATCTGATTCATAGTATAGGATCAGTGCAGCATTAGTATAGGATGATAAAGTTCTAAATCAACAACTCATACCTCAACAAAATAAAAAACCAATTTTTTATTAACCGTCCCCCTGGAATATAAACAATTAACGTATGGCACAATCAAAAAAGAACATTGCTACCGAAGGCCTTAGCGGCCGGGTTGGCAATCTCATCTTTCGTCGCCGTAAATCCGACGACAAGATTTTTGTGGCAAGAGTTCCTGTGGGTTCTGAAGAAGAACCCTCTGAAGATCAGAAAAACATCCGTCGTAAATTTCAGCGTGGGATAATCTATGGCAAATCAGCCATTGCCAATCCTGCTACAAAAGCGCTCTATGCATCAAAAGCCACAGGCGGGAGCTCCGCTTTTAACGTAGCAATAGCCGATTATTTCAATGCTCCGCAGATAGAGGAAATGAACCTGGATAATTACAGTGGAGCAGTAGGTAGTACAATTGCCATTACGGTAACCGACGATTTTGCCGTTTCTTCTGTTCATGTAAAAATAGAAAATGCAGATGGTTCCTTAGTTGAAGAAGGCGAAGCTGTACCCGGAGCTTCTGAAATGGACTGGATTTATACAGCCACTGTAGCAAACGAAAATCTGGCTGGAGAAAAGATCACCGTAACGGCATTCGACATGCCGGGTAATACTGACAACCTGGAAAACGAAATTCCGGCACGTTGACAAACTCTTTCCCGTATTTCAGTCGCATCGACCTGACAGCGTTTCCAAAACCCGTCAGGTCTTTTATTTTCGAAAAGTATAACCTGAGTATAGGATCATCGAACCATCATCGAATCATCATCGAATCATCATCGAACCAAGCATAGGATAAAAACAACTGTTTACGAATGCCTGCATGGGCGTTTCCCTGTTTCATAATTCGAGGAATTTTTATAGCTGGCTTACCAAAATGGAATTTTAGAAGTACCCCTTCTACCAACTGCGTCTTTTTGTGAGACTAAGGGGAAACTATCTTTACCCCATGCAAGAGAACCACAAATACAGTAAACAAAGTCCGGCTTGCGTCAAAGTCACCGTTTTGCCTGTTTGTGAAATATAGAAATACCCCGATACTAATTGGCGATGGAAAAACGATTTTTGTTGCCGGGCATTATCATTTTTAAATCGAATTTTGGCCAGATGTATATCGTTCATTCTCATAAAGCGAAGACTGATAACTACCTGCCTGGATTGTTGTGGCTTTGATAAAGATGGTGGAAACAAACCGGACAAATTTGTGGTGTCGGTCCGGCCACCACTTCTCAACCGGTAAAATGAATGGAGTAAAAAGGCGGATATTTCTCCAAAATTGAAAGGATATCCGGGAACTTATCAGGGGTAAGTTATTTTTCTATGTATAAATTTTTATAAAAATATAAACCATTGGTTTGTTGTATTTAAATATTTATTAAAATTGCATAGTATTACCTAGAGGTTTGGCTATGCAAAAATACATTGATATTCAGTTTGAAGACAATTTATCGGTTCCCAAATACCGTCAGATTATTGATGCGATCCAGCAAAAGATAAAAGCGGGCGAGTTAAAAAAAGGCGATAAAATACCGTCGTTAAACATGTTTTGTAAGCGATACGGCCTGTCGCAGGACACCGTTTTAATGGCTTATAATGAATTAAAATCAAAAGGGATTATTACATCGCAGGTGGGAAAAGGGTATTTTATTCAGAATGAAAATACCGATTTCAGGCACAAGGTTTTGCTGGTTTTCGATCGGCTTACCGCCTATAAGGAAGAGTTGTACGACTCGTTTAAAGAGGCGCTGAAAAAAGATGGCAGCGAGCAAATCTTTTTCCATCACAACAACCTGAAGATGTTTCAGACCATCATCGAGGGGGCAATCGGCGACTATTCCGAATATGTGATTATGCCCATCGATCATCCGGATGCTTTTTCTACAATCGGGAAACTTTCGGCCAATAGAGTATTTATTCTTGATCAGGGGCGGAAACAGTATAAAGACCTTTACCCGTATGTGTGTCAGGACTTTGAACGGGATATTTACCGCATACTAAAGAAAAATGCCCCCTTGGTGAGCAAATACCAGCGGATGGTATTGGTTATCCGGCATCAGAAGTCGCATTTCCGCGATATAATCACCGGCTTCCGCGATTTTTGTAAACAACATCCTATTACTGCTGAAGTAGTAAATGAAATCAAATCGTTCGAAATCAGAACAGGTGATGCTTTTGTAGTGGTTGACGACCGCGATCTCGAATTTCTGGTTCGTTATTCCATCGATCATCGGCTGCAACCAGGCACAGATATGGGAATAATCTCGTATAATGAAACTCCTTTGAAAGGGATTGTTGCCTCCGGAATTACCACCATTTCAACCGACTTTGCCCAAATGGGAAAAACAATGGCCGAAATGATACTGAACCATCAGAAACTGAAACTTGACAATCCGTTTGTGATGAACCAGAGAGCTTCGTTTTAAGAAATACAGAATATCCAATAATCAATATCCAAAAACAGCCAATAAAAATTAAAATCATAAAACTTCCAAGCATGAAGCATCTACTCATTCTTTTAGTTCTTTGTTTTCCGTTTTTGGTAAGAGCTGCCAATGAAAAAGAGCGAACAGTTATCAATCTAAACGGGACTTGGCAATTTGATCAGACGGACAATGCCTTTCCTCCTGCAAAATTTACAAGAACGATTCCGGTTCCGGGACTTGTGCATTTGGCTGAACCTAAAATTGAGGATTATGGTAAGTTCTTTAAACGTGCCGATCAGGTTGAGGCTAAACAGCAGCACAATCTTTATAATATCGATTACACACCGCGATACAACTGGTACCGGAAGTCGGTTTTTATTGCCAAAGAACTGGATGGTAAAGAGGCTGTGATCACCATTAAAAAAAGCCAGTATGTAACCCAGGTTTATATAAATGGTATGGACATGGGAACATCGATGGCTTGCTATACGCCGGTTGAATTTCCGGTAACCAAAGCCCTGAAATTTGGTGTTGAAAACGAAATCCTGATCAAGGTGGGTGACCGTGTTTGGCTGCCATCCGAAGCTGCCGGAGGTACCGACAAAGAGAAGGAGCATTATCTGCCCGGAATATGGGACGATGTGCTGCTTTCGTTCACCGGTAATGTCCGGATAAACCGGTTATTGGTCTTGCCATCGGTGTCCGGAAAAAAGGTGACGGTAAAAGCACAGATCAGAAATTTTAAACCTGCCCAGATTTTTTACGGCGATGCCATGAGCGATTCGGTAATACTGGATATTTCAATTGCCGAAAAACTAAGTGGTAAAGTAGTGGCCGGAAAAAGTGGAAAATTCAATGCAAAACGGGATAATTTGTCGGAGGCAGTCCTCGAAATACCGCTTCAGGAATTTACCAATTGGTCGCCCGATAAACCTTTCCTCTATGTGGTAAATGCGACACTAAAAACAGACAAAGGCATTTCCGACGACACGCAAAAACAATTTGGTATGCGCGACTTTACCCGGAAAGGCAAATTCTTTTACCTGAATGGCGAAAAAATCATCCTTCGCGGGACCAATGTTACCCTTCAGCGGTTCTTCGAAGATCCGGATTGCAGCAACCTTGTTTGGGACAGGGAATGGGTGAAAAAATTGCTGGTCGATTATCCGAAACAGCTCAACTGGAACATGATGCGCATTTGCGTAGGCATTGCTCCCGATTTTTGGTACGATATTGCCGACGAATACGGGTTGCTGTTTCAAAACGAGTGGCTATACTGGCAGAATCATGGATGGGATGATCAAATTCGAAAGGAATATACCGATTGGGTCTGGAACGATGGAACCCATCCGAGCATTGCCATTTGGGATGCCATCAACGAAAACTGGGACAGTTATATCGGGAACACGCTGATCCCGGAATTGAAAAAACTTGATCCAACCCGAATCTGGGATGCCGGTTATATGACCAGCGACCAAATGGCTCAGGATGAAATGGATGAGCCGCACCCGTATCAGGGACGTATTTACAGCAAACAACCCGGTGCAACCCGGAATTTTTATCCGCTGGGCAACCTTGATCATAAACCCGGAATTCTTCGGAGTATTCAGGAATCCGGTTCAGCGCAACTTGTGAACGAATACGGATGGATTTGGCTGTGGCGCAACGGAATACCCAGTAAATTAACGGTTGAAGTGTACGATTATTATTTGGGAAAGAATTCAACGCCTGTGCAAAACTGGGAATTACAAGCTTATTGGATGCAGCTCGAAACCGAATGGCTTCGCAGTGAACCTTCCATTGCCGGAGTACTGGCGTTTTGCTACCTGGCCAACAATTACGGCTATACAGGCGACTGGTTTGCAGGAAACATAAAAGACCTGAAACCCATTCCAACGCTCGACTGGTTCCGGCATGCCTTTGCTCCGGTTGCCACATTTATCAATCTGACTGACGAACGATATACGAAAATTATTGAACCACACCAACCGGGATCAACGTTACTGTTCAATCTGGCCGGGATCAATAATCTGGCGGCAACAGCAACCGGAACAGTAAAAGTCAGGCTGATCGACCAGAAAGGACGAAGCACTTCGGAACAAACGATTCCGGTAAAATTGAATTCGTATGTACGGACCGATATTCCGGTTTTCCTGGTTTTACCTGTTGAAGCCGGTGGTTATGTGCTGGTCGCCGAATTTACTCCTGAAAATGGCCAGCCGGTGATCAGCCGACGGTTCCTGAAAGTTGGGCAGGCTGAAAAATATAACTATTTCAAATTAGATCCGATAAGCAAATGAAGCATTTACAAATACTGAAATCTCCGGTTGATCTGGGTTTGAATTATACCATGACAGGCGATCCGGTTATCAATCAGATCCGAAAATTGAAAGATTTGAAAGGAATTTTTCAGGACGAAAAAGCATTTGCAATGATGGATTCAGAACAACCGGTTTATTCTGTTCAGTCGTGGATGCCGGTTGCAGAAGGAACTCCCGGCGGATTGTTCTTCGGCGTGTCAACCATTATGCCGGGCAAAGTAGACAACGAATATTTCATGACCAAAGGACATTTTCATGCCCAATCAGATCGCGCTGAATTTTACTGGGGCGTACAGGGAAAAGGGATGCTGATTTTGATGGATCGAGACAGGAATACCTGGGCCGAAGAAGTTTATCCCGGAAGCCTGCATTACATTGGCGGTGAAATTGCCCACCGGTTAGCCAATACCGGCGCTGAAAATCTGATTGTTGGCGCCTGCTGGCCATCGGATGCCGGGCACGATTATGAAGAAGTTGCGGTGAATGGCTTTTCTTCCCGTTTGCTGGAAGTGGACGGAAAATCAGTGTTGGTCTAATTCTGTAAATCTAGTATCTGTCTAATATCTAGTATCTGTCTAATATCTAGTATCTGTCTAATATCTAGTATCTGTCTAATATCTAGTATCTGTCTAATATCTAATATCTTTTTATGAAATCTTACGTCATTCTCATATCCGTCGTCGCTGCATTAGGCGGACTGTTGTTCGGCTTCGATACGGCTGTCATCTCCGGCACACTGAATTTTATTCAACCGTATTTCGGTTTGTCGGAAGCCGGATTGGGCTGGACGGTGAGTAGTTTGTTGTTCGGTTGTATTGTCGGGGTTCTATTCGCCGGAAAAGCCGGTGACCGGTACGGCCGCAAAAAAGTACTAATGCTGGCGGCTCTGTTATTTTTTGTTTCTGCGGTCGGAAGCGCTTCGGCACATTTGTTGATTTTCTTCGTGATTGCGCGTATTCTGGGAGGCTTGGCTGTTGGTGTTGCATCCATCCTTTCGCCCATGTATATTGCGGAGTTGGCCCCGGCTAAATATCGCGGAACATTGGTTTCTCTGAATCAGCTTGCTATCGTTATTGGTATTCTGGTGGCTTTTTTTAGTAACTATTTACTGGTGGATACCGGCGAAAATAACTGGCGATGGATGTTGCTGGTGATGGCTGCACCCGCGGTTTTGTTGTTCTTCAGCTTGTTCCTGGTTCCTGAAAGTCCACGCTGGCTGGTTGCCCGCGGAAAAACCAGAGAAGCGCTTCATGTGTTGACTAAGACTTCGGGAAAAGAATTTGCACATACTGAATTAAAAGAGATAGGACAGACCTTGCAACATCAGGAAGAATCAACCTTTCGTGATTTGATGGCACCGAAGATCAGGCCGCTTTTGTTTATTGGAATTATACTGGCAGTTTTTCAGCAGATTACCGGGATCAATACGATCATGTATTATGCGCCAAAAATATTTGCCAATGTGGGGCAGTCGAACGATTCGGCTTTGCTGCAAACCATCCTGATTGGTGGTACGAACCTGTTTTTTACTTTGGTCGCTATGGTTTTTATCGACCGTTTTGGACGGAAATTATTAATTACTATCGGTTCAACAGGCATGATGCTGATGCTTGCCGGATTGTCTGTTTTGTTTTTTACAAATCAAACTTCAGGTGTTTTAGTGCTGGTATTTATTCTTGGTTACATTGCCTTTTTTGCCGCTTCGCTCGGTCCGGCGCTTTGGGTAGTGGCTGCCGAATTATTCCCCAATCGCCTGCGCAGCAAAGGAATGTCGGTTGCCATTATTTCACTTTGGATTGCGTGCATCATTGTAACGATCGTTTTTCCCATTATGCTCGAAAAACTAAGCGGAGGGATCACTTTCTTGATTTTTGCGCTGATCTGTCTGGCAAATTTGTTGTATGTAATCAGGTATGTTTCTGAAACCAAGGGAAAAACACTGGAAGAACTGGAAAATGAATTTGCAAAATAGGAATATTAAATAGGAAATAAGAAATGAAACGAACATGTTGCTTCACAACGCCCGAGGGTAGTATGATAATTTTCAGCAACATGGAGTTCCATACTACCATTAAAAAACAAATTATTATAGTATGAAAAAACAATCGGGTGGTTCTTTCTCCCCCTCTTTCGGAGGGGGAAAGGGGGAGGCTTCTCACGCCATCGTTATTGACTTAGGCGGAACAATTATCAAGATAGGTCTCTTGCTTGGAACCCAGCTCATCGACCGCACGGAAGTAGTTGCACAATCGGCTTCCGGATTGAAATCGCAGCTTCCTGAACTGGAAACCACCATCGATAAAATGCTTTGTACCAATCGGCTATCGGCAAAAGATGTGTTGGGCGTTGGATTTTCGTTTGCCGGGCTGGTCGATTCTGTGGAAAACCGGATTTTATCAACAAATCAAAAATACGACGATGGACCGGATACTGATCTGGTTGGCTGGGCGATGAGGAGATGGAACTGGCCGCTTTTTGCCATGAACGATGCCCGCATGGCCTTGCTTGGCGAATGGCAGCATGGGGCAGGGCAGGGGTGTTCCGATCTGGTGATGGTCACTTTGGGCACCGGAATCGGAACAGCAGTTTTAATTGGAGGTGAGTTGTTGATTGGAAAACATTTCCAGGCCGGAAACCTGGGTGGACACTTTGTTGTGAACCACAAAGGGACGGTATGTACCTGCGGAAATGTGGGTTGTGTGGAAGCAGAAGCTTCAACCTGGCGGCTGCCTTCGTTGTTGAAAGAGCATCCGGAGTTCTCAAAAAGTCCGATACATGATGAAAAAGTTTTGGATTTTAAGGCTCTTTTTCAGTATGCAGAAAAGAACGATCGGGTTGCTGCCGAAGTGCTGGACCATTGCCTTTCGGCGTGGGCTGCCGGAATCATTACCATGATTCATGCGTTTGATCCGGAAATGATTATACTAAGCGGCGGGCTCATGAAAAGTTCAGCCATTATTTTGCCTGCCCTTCAGAAAAAAATAGATAGACTGGCCTGGACACCCTGGGGAAAAGTGAAACTGGTTGAAGCTAAATTTCCGGATTCAGCAGCTTTATACGGAGCTGACTGGCTGGTGCGGTCGAAATTGAAAACTGGGAAATAACAGAACAGATATATTAGGAAAATGGAGAAAAGTTATTTAAAAAGATCTTCAAAATTCAACAACTTTCCTGTTGTTGAAATAAAGACGGAGGGATGGAAAGTTGAAAACGAATGGGAAGCTATTTGTGCCCGATTGAACAAAGAAATATCGCTCATAAAAGGAAAGAAAAAACGGGTGGTCATTGAAACCTATCAGGGAGTGATCCATGAGGAATTAATTACTAATTTGAAAAATGGATTGGATCATACTCATTTTATTCATGCTGAAGAATACATGTTGCCTGAAGATGAGATCAAAAAATTGGTGTTCCCGGATGTGACCAACGACCGGATTTTTGGTTTTTTGACACGTCTGACCATGGGTGCCTTTTTCGATACTGAAAAGGTAAAAACTATTCAAAATAAAATAGGAGCAGTAGAAGAAGGAATAATTGTAATTTACGGAAGCGGCGCTGCTCTGTTGTGCCCGGAACCTGATCTGCTGGTCTATGCTGATATGGCTCGTTGGGAGATACAACTTCGGATGCGTCAGCATTTGGTCGATAACCTGGGAGTTAAAAACCGCGAAACCGCCGACTGGATGTTACTCTACAAGCAAGGGTTCTTTGTTGACTGGCGTGTGTGTGACCGCTTGAAAAAGCAACTATTCGATCAATGGGATTTTGTGCTGGATACCAATAAAGCCGGTCGACCCAAATTGGTAGAGGGAAAGGCGGTTCTCGAAGGATTGAAAATCGCAAGTCAGCGACCATTTAGTGTGGTTCCGTTTTTTGATCCCGGGCCATGGGGCGGGCAGTGGATGAAAGAAGTATGTAATCTGGACCCTGAATCACCAAACTATGCGTGGTGTTTCAACTGTGTTCCCGAAGAAAATAGTTTGTTGCTGAAATTTGGTGAAGATGTGGTTGAAATTCCTTCTGTCAACTTGGTATTTCGCCATCCGCGCGAATTGCTTGGCGATCCGGTTCACGGACGTTTTGGTGATGAATTTCCCATCCGTTTCGACTTCCTCGATACAATGCAAGGCGGCCATCTGAGTTTGCAGGTACATCCGCTTACCGAATACATTCAGGAAAAATTTGGCATGCATTATACGCAGGACGAAAGTTATTACATGATGGACGCAGAAGATGATGCAATCGTCTATCTCGGACTGAAAGAAGGAGTCTGCCCTACTGATATGATGCGTGAGCTGGAAGAAGCCCAGGCCGGTGGCCCTTCGTTCGATGCGGAAAAGCATGTGCAAACCTGGCCGGTAAAGAAACATGATCATGTGCTGATTCCTGCCGGTACGGTACATTGTTCAGGGAAAAATAGTATGGTACTCGAAATCAGTGCAACCCCGTATATTTTTACCTTTAAACTGTGGGACTGGGGACGGCTTGGAATGGATGGAAAACCCCGTCCGATCAATATCGAACACGGAAAAAATGTCATTCAATGGGATCGTACAACAGAATGGACACGAAACAATCTGGTGAGCCGGATTGAAAAAATTGCAGAAGGCGATGGTTGGTTGGAAGAACGCACCGGGCTGCACGAACGCGAATTTATTGAAACCCGGCGGCATTGGTTCACGAAAAAAACAGAACACCATACACGGGGAGGAGTTCATGTTATTTGCCTGGTTGAAGGTGACGAAGTGATTGTTGAAAGCCCTTCAAGTGCTTTTGACCCATTTGTGGTGCATTATGCTGAAGTATTTATTGTACCGGCTTCGGTTGGGGAATATACCATTCGTCCGTATGGCGCAGGCGCAGGTCAAAAATGTGCAACACTGAGAGGACTTGTGAGATTTTAAACCTTTGTATGATGGAATTTAATCCCGGATTTGATATAAAACCGACTGTAAACCCGATGGGGTTTCTTTATGGAAATGATGTATTTGGACCGCAGGTAGAGAACCGCAGGTTGGACGATATTCGCAAAAGTTTGCGCAATCCCGGCTGTGAAGGGCCGGAAACAGTGTATTCCATCGCAATGGATGTAGGAAAAAAGGAACATTTGAAACGACTGGAAAAATTACACCTGTTGTTCGGGGTCGTTACTTATGCTGCCGGAAGGCTGGGCGATGAGCCGGTGCGTAGTCAGGGACACATTCATAAAGTGTCGCCGCTGAGCGGCTGGTCAACTCCAGAGGTTTACGAAATATGGTCGGGCAGGGCTATCATTTATATGCAGGAAACGGCAAAAGATAACCCTGGACACTGTTTTGCTGTGGAAGCTGGTCCGGGCGAAGTAGTTGTGGTGCCTCCGTATTGGGCACATGTCACCGTTAGCGCTGATGCGGAGCAACCGCTTACCTTTGGCGCATGGTGCGATCGCGCTTATGGGTTTCAGTACGATGATGTACGGGCGCACAACGGTCTAGCCTGGTTTCCGATAATTCAGGAAGACGGAACAATCGGGTGGTTACAAAATCCAGCATACAATGAGGGGGCGTTGCAAATTAAATCACCGTCTGATTATTCATTGCTGGGTATCGAAAAAGGAAAACCCATTTATACCCAGTTTGAAGAAGATGAATCGCGTTTTTTGTTTGTTCCGCATCCGGCCTTAAAAAGAACGGAGTGGAAGAGTTTTATTCCGTGACAGTTTTTCACTGCCGCAACTTTCTTCGGTTTCCCTTCCTTTTTTAGGTGATGTGGTTCCGGTGCAACAGGGACGGGTTGGTTTGTAAAATTTGCATTACCCAACAAAAAACTCCCTGAAAATCTTTGAATTATACCGGAATAGTTTTATTTTTGCCGCGCATTTTATAAATATAATGTCTAACTTATTAATTTTTTGATTATTACATGACAGAATTACAAAACGAGAACCTTGAACCAAAGGAAGAACTCGAAACACAGGAAACCGCTCTGGTAACCGAAGAAGTTGTTGCTGAAGAAGCAGAAGTAAAAGAAGAAGCAGTTGCTGAAGAAGTAGCTGTAGATGAGGTTGAAGAAGAAGCTGCTGAAGAGGTAGTTGCTGAAAAACCTAAAAAAGCAGGCAAAGCAAAAAAAACAGTTGAAGTTGCCGCAGAATTTGACTGGAGCGCATTCGAAAAAGGGGATACCACCAGCGCTGCACACACCGAACTCGAAAACCTTTACAACAAAACCCTGACAACTGTTCAGGAAAAAGAAGTTGTTAACGGAACCGTAATTTCGATGAACAAACGCGAAGTTGTTATCGACATCGGTTACAAATCGGACGGTATTGTTAGTTTGAACGAATTCCGCTACAATCCGGAACTGAAAGTGGGCGACAAAGTAGAAATCTACATTGAAAGCCTTGAAGACATTAAAGGACAGATGATTCTTTCGCACAAAAAAGCACGTGCAATGCAATCGTGGGATCGCGTTAACCTGGCCCTCGACAACGACGAAATCATTAAAGGGTACATCAAATGCCGCACAAAAGGTGGTATGATTGTCGATGTATTCGGAATTGAAGCGTTCTTGCCTGGTTCTCAGATCGACGTGAAACCGATCCGCGACTATGATGTATTTGTTGGAAAAACCATGGAATTCAAAGTGGTTAAAATCAACCATGAATTCCGTAACGTAGTTGTTTCGCATAAAGCGCTCATCGAAGCCGAACTGGAACAACAGAAAAAAGACATCATTTCGAAACTCGAAAAAGGACAGGTACTTGAAGGTACTGTTAAAAATATTACTTCGTACGGTGTATTCATCGACCTTGGCGGTGTTGACGGATTGATCCACATCACCGACTTAAGCTGGGGCCGTATTTCGCATCCGAACGAAATCGTTGAATTAGACCAGAAACTGAACGTGGTTATCCTCGACTTCGATGATGACAAAAAACGTATCGCCCTTGGTTTGAAACAACTTACTCCTCACCCATGGGATAATTTAAGCGCCGGACTGAAAGTTGGCGACAGCGTGAAAGGTAAAGTGGTTGTTATGGCCGACTACGGTGCATTTGTTGAAATTGCTCCCGGAGTAGAAGGTTTAATCCACGTTTCTGAAATGAGCTGGTCGCAGCACCTGCGCAGCGCACAGGACTTCCTGAAAGTGGGAGAAGAAGTAGAAGCACAGATTCTTACATTGGACCGCGACGAGCGTAAAATGTCGTTGGGTATCAAACAACTTCGTCAGGATCCATGGGGAGACATCGACAACTTGTTTGGCCTTGGAAGCAAACACAAAGCAACGGTTCGCAACTTCACCAACTTTGGTGTATTTGTTGAAATTCAGGAAGGTGTTGACGGCCTGATCCATATTTCGGATTTGAGCTGGACGAAAAAAATCAAACATCCGTCAGAATTTACTTCAATCGGAGCTGAAATTGATGTAGTTGTTCTCGATATCGATAAAGAAAACCGTCGTTTGAGCCTTGGGCACAAACAGTTGGAAGAAAATCCATGGGATGTATTCGAAACTATTTTCTCGGTTGATTCAATTCATGAAGGAACAGTAGTTGAGTTGTTCGACAAAGGCGCAACCATTGCTCTTCCATACGGTGTTGAAGGTTTTGCAACTCCGCGTCACCTTGTGAAAGAAGACGGATCGCAGGCTCAACTGGAAGAAAAATTGGATTTCAAAGTAATCGAATTCTCGAAAGCAGCAAAACGCATCATCCTTTCACACTCACGTGTGTTCGAAGATGAGAAAAAATCGGAAGAAGCTGCTGCCAAAAAAGTTCAGGCAAAAACAACCAAGAAAGTTGTAAAACAAGTGAAAGAAAACACGATGGAAAAAACAACTCTTGGCGATATTTCTGAATTAGCAGCTCTGAAATCGCAGATGGAAGCTGACGAGAAAAAGTAATTTGAAAAAGGGTATGGACAAATCCATAAGAATTTCATAAATTGCATTATGGATTTTGAAATTATAAAACAGGCAGATCACACCAGGGTGAAAGTCCTTAGCGATAAGCTGGACACCAACAATGCTCCTGATTTGAAATCGGAGCTGGTAGTGACCACCGGGAACGGTGAACGGAACATCATTTTGGATGTCAGTAAATGTCGCTATTGCGACTCGTCGGGACTGAGCGCTATTTTGGTAGCCAACAGGCTTTGCGAAGATGCCGGCGGAACATTTATACTGACAGGTCTGCAACCCGATGTGGAACAGATTATCCGCATTTCGATGCTGCATACGGTGCTGAGTATTACCAAAACACCCGAAGAAGCCGAAACGCTGATGAAAGACAGAAGCGAACAATTGCCAAACGCATAGTTGCTAAATGTCTTTTGATCTGACCATATTAGGTAGTAATTCAGCGTTACCTACATCAAACAGATATCCAACCGCTCAGGTATTAACCGTACCTGGGCGGTTTTTTTTGATTGATTGCGGGGAAGGAACGCAGATGCAACTCCGTAAAAACCGCATTAGCTTATTGAAAATTGATCACATCCTGATCTCGCATACTCACGGCGATCATATTTTTGGACTCATTGGCTTAATTTCAAGCATGGTTTTACTGGGCCGCAAGAAAGATCTCCATATCTTTTCGCATTCCGAACTGCAAAAGTTCATCCAGTTTCAACTGGATTTCTTGTACCAGCAAGAGGCGCCTTTTCGCCTGGTATTTCATCCGCTGAGTTTCAAGTCGCCGCAAATAATTTATCAGGATAAAAAAGTCAGCATCACCTCTTTTCCTCTGAAACACCGTATTGCAACCTGTGGTTTTATTTTTCAGGAAATAGTCAAATTACCCAAGCTGAAAAAAGAAAAACTGGAAGAATACAAAATTCCGATCCGCGACCGGCAAAAAATAAAGGAAGGCTCCGATTTTGTTTTATCCGACGGAAAGATTATCCCCAACAGCGAATTGGTAATTCCTGCCAACAAACCGTGCAGTTATGCTTTTTGTAGTGATACAGCCTATCACGAAGAAATTATTGATACTATCAGAGGAACCGATCTATTGTACCACGAGGCAACATTTGCTGAAGAACATAAAATTTTGGCGGGTGAAACGTTTCATTCAACCGGAAAGCAGGCCGCAACAATTGCCCAAAAAGCGGGAGTGAAAAAGCTGATTCTTGGTCATTTCTCAGCCCGTTATAAAACCAGTTCAATCATTTTGGAAGAAGCCCGCGAAATTTTTCCTGAAACGTATGCTGTCGAAGATGGCAATGTATATAAAATAACCGGAGAAGAATAAAGAACACATGAAAGACCAAACGCATCTTTTAATTGTATAATGCATTCGAAATCAGCATGTAAATAATCAGTCCGAGAATATCGTTCATGGTGGTGATAAACGGACCGGTTGCTAATGCAGGGTCGATTTTTAATTTATTCAGGACCAAGGGGATCAGCGTACCAAACGTAGATGCAAAAAGAATGACAATAAACAATGAAAGGCTTACCGACAAGGTCAGGTTCATGCTTTCGTCCCTGAAAAAATTATAGTTGAAGATAAGTGTTGAGAAAAGAAGTGCCGTAATCAGTGCAACCGAAAGTTCCTTTAGTAATTTCTGGCTCATTGAGTCGAAATCGCGACTACCGCTGGCAATGCTCTGTACCACGATTGACGACGATTGTACCCCTACATTTCCGGCCATAGCGGCAATCAAGGGAATGAAAAACGCCACTTCCGGTATTTTTTTTAGCGATTCCTCGTGTGAACCCAGTACCAGGGCGCCGGTGATTCCTCCCAGCAATCCGATGAACAACCAGGGAATACGAGCCCTGGTGAGCTGCCATACCTTATCGCCGGATTCCACGTCGCCTACTAACCCCGAAACCATCTGGTAATCTTTTTCCGCTTCTTCGCGAATTACGTCCACCACGTCATCAATGGTGATCCGGCCTTGTAATCGCCCGAGCTGATCAACAACAGGAAGGGCAACCATGTCGTATCGTTCCATAATCTGGGCAACTTCTTCCTGATCGGCATTTATGCTCACGGAATGGACTTCTTCTGTAACCAGATTTTTTATGATGGCCTGGGTTGGTTGCAGTATTAGCTTTTTCAACGAAAGAAGCCCTTTCAGTATAAAATCGTCGTCAACTACATACACGTAGTAGATTTCATCAATATTCTCGGCTTGTTTGCTGATTTCTTTCAAACAGTTTTGCACGGTCCAGTTTTCGTTCACGGCAACCAGCTCTTTGGCCATAATCCCCCCGGCGGTATCTTCATCGTAAACCAGCAGATCGGCAATGTCGCTGGCTTGTTCCTTGTCTTTTATTTCCTGAAGAACGGCTTCCTGCAGATCTTCTTCCATATCGGCAATCACGTCGGCAGCATCGTCCGAGTTCATGTGCTCGATAAAGCGGGAAGCAATAATTTCGGGAGGAAGCGCTTTCAGGAAACGTTTCCGGTCATCTTCCGGAATTTCAACCAACACATCCGAAGCCTTTTCTTCGTCGAGCAGCATATAGAGGTATTTGGCCTCTTCCAGATTCAGCTCTTCCATAATTTCGGCAATATCCGTTGCATGAAGGTCTTCAATCAGGTCAAGTACTTCCTGACCGGAGTTTTCTCCGATAAGCGCAATCAGATTGTCGATAAATTCCCTGGTAAGTTCTGATTTCATGTTAGATATTTTTGGGCTGCTCTCTAATCAACCGGGTTAGTAATTCAAAATCGGAAACACTTAATTGTTCGGGGCGCAAAGCCAGAAGATCGCTGTGTTTAAGCGCTTCGTCAGTGATCATTGCTTTCAGTGAATTGCGCATGGTTTTTCGCCGCTGGTTAAACGCCATTTTTACGACCTGAAAAAATAATTTCTCGTCGCAATCAAGGTGTTGCCTGTCATTTCTGGTCAGGCGGACTACTGCCGATTTTACTTTCGGAGGCGGTATAAAAACGTGTTCGCTGACAGTAAAAAGATATTCGATATGGTAGAAAGCCTGGAGCAAAACACTCATTATTCCGTAGGTTTTCGATCCGGGGGGCGCAGCAATCCGTTCAGCAACTTCTTTTTGTATCATGCCCACAACTTCAGGAATTTGCTCCCGGTTTTCGAGCACTTTAAAAAAGATTTGAGACGAGATATTGTACGGGAAATTGCCGATTACCGCAAATGGGCCGGAAAAGTATTTCTGAAGATTCAGCCGTAAAAAATCACCCGATATAATCCGATCCTGAAGTTGAGAAAAGTGGCTTTGCAGATATTCAACCGACTCGGTGTCAATCTCAATAACGTATGTTTGATAGCTTTTTTCAAGAAGAAATTGGGTGAGTACTCCCATTCCCGGCCCGACCTCCAAAACATTTGCGATTTGGCTGGCCGACAGGCTTTCAACAATTTTCTGTGCAATATTCTTGTCCTTCAGAAAATGTTGTCCCAGGTTCTTTTTCGCCCTTACAATGGTCATTACTTTCGCTGTCGTTCATTTTTATTTCTCTGAAATATCGCGGAATCCCTTCCGTTTTTAAAACAAATATTTATTTTTGTCTATACTGCATACCCGTGAGAGGGCGCGCAAAGATAAAAAAGAATAGAGACGGTGCTTTATAAACGCATTTAAAAATAAAGCATTTTCACCAATAAACAAGCCGGATTTGAAAGAGAAAATATTTAAAGTACTTAAGTTTATTGCTTTCCTTGCCCTTGGTATCGTAATATTCTGGCTGGTTTATAAAGACCAGGACATCCACCGCATCAAAAATATCCTGAAAAACGACGTGAATTACTGGTGGATTATTTTTTCACTGTTTTTGGGTTTGCTGAGCCACATTAGCCGGACATTGCGCTGGAGTCTGATGATCGAACCATTGGGCAAAAAACCTCGGTTACTGAATACTTTTCTGGCTGTGATGGTAGGTTACCTGATGAATTTAGTTTTACCCCGGATGGGTGAAATCTCGCGCTGCGGGGTGCTGGCACGCTACGAAAAAATCTCGTTTACCAAACTGATCGGGACCGTAGTTACCGAACGCCTGATCGATATGATCATGCTGTTGTTATTGTTACTGCTGGTGATTTTTACCCAGTTTGGCAAGTTGCTGCATTTCATAAAAAATAATCCTGAAGTACAAGAAAAACTATCCGAAATTCTATTTTCTCCGTATCTGATTATTGGTGTCGTTTTTATTTTGCTGATTATCTGGATTTGCCGGAGCAGAATAAAAGAAACCAAACTTTTCAAAAAGATAGTTGAATTCATGAAACAATTTGCCGAAGGGTTTCACTCGATAAAGAACATGAAAAATAAATGGGCTTTCGTAGGACATTCTGTCTTTATATGGCTGATATATTATGTGATGCTATACGTGGTTTTCTTTGCGTTCAAGTTTACCTCCGGGTTATCGGCCATGGCCGGGCTTACTACCTTTGTGCTGGCCAGTTTTGGAATGGTTGCCCCGGTACAGGGAGGAATCGGAGCCTGGCATTTCATGACTATTGAAGCGTTGACACTATATGGGGTCGATAAATCTGACGGAACCGTATTCGCCTTACTTGCCCACAGCAGCACCACCGGAATGCTGATTTTGCTGGGGTTGATTGCTTTGCTGGTTTTGCCGTTTATTAACCGGCGCGCCGAATAATTTTTGCTTGTAATAACCAATTGTGTGAATACTGAACTTTTTATAGCCCGACGTATTTTTTCATCCGGTGAAGAATCACAGCAACTTTCGCAGCGGATAATAAGGTTGGCATTGCTGAGTATTGCATTGGGATTGGTGGTTATGATCCTTTCTGTTGCCATTGTTTCTGGTTATAAAAAGGAAATAAGTGATAAAGTTTTTGGTTTCGGTTCGCACCTTCAGATTGTGAATTTCGACACCAACCAGTCGTATGCTACTGAGCCGATCAGCCAAAATCAACCTTTTCTTGAGGAACTGAAAAACCTCGGAGGCATAAAACATGTACAGTCTTTTTCGACCAAACCCGGTCTGATAAAAACCGACGATGAAGTACAGGCCATTAATCTGAAAGGGGTAGCCGCTGATTTTGACTGGGAATTTTTTCGGGAGAATAGGGTGGACGGTGAAATAATCGATGTTAGCGATTCTGTCCCTTCAAAAAGTATCTGGATTTCGCAACAGATTGCTTCGATGTTGAGGCTGAAACTGGGCGATGAAATTCTGATGTTTTTTATCAATGAAAAAGAACGAATTCCACGCAACCGCATTTTTACCATTTCCGGAATATTCCAAACCGGGCTGGAAGAATTCGATAAAATGTTTGCCCTGGTTGATATGCGGCATATTCAACGGCTCAACAACTGGGAAAGCGACGAAATAAGCGGTTTCGAAATAATGCTCGATGACATTTCGACCATTGGCCTGCACGAGATGCAGGTGCGCGATATGGTGGTCAACCACATGGTTGAGAATGCGCCGATCCTAAAAGTGGTCAATATCATTGCCAAATATCCGCAAATGTTTGACTGGTTGCGGTTGCTCGATATGAACGTGTGGGTACTTCTTTCCCTTATTGTTGTTGTGGCCGGGTTCAATATGGTTTCAAGTTTGCTGGTCATCATTCTCGAACGTACCCGGATGATAGGCATCCTCAAATCGTTGGGACAACCTGACTGGAGTATCCGCAAAGTGTTTTTGTACCTTTCCGGCATGCTGATTTCACGGGCGCTTGTATGGGGCAACCTGCTGGGAATTGTCCTTTGTTTGCTGCAACAGCATTTCCATATAATACAACTCGATCCGGCGACATATTATGTTTCTGCGGTCCCCATAAACTTTTCGTTATTCCATTTGTTTTTGCTAAACATCGGTACGATAATCGTTACCATTCTGATGCTGATTGTTCCAACTTGGTTTATCACACGAATTTCGCCTGAAAAAACAGTTCGGTTCGATTAGCGGACAGTTTTTTTGAGAACAAAATTTTGACGAAATGTTTTTAACCGGTTTTTCAAGCCCTTTCATATCAATCTTCCTGGCAATTGTTTTGCCATGGTTGCTTGTTTTTTTTGGAAAAGGCACCGCCCGGCAGATCATTCTCGATTCAAAAGAGATCTTCCATTTTCAGGAAAACCGTATTGAAAAACCAAATGATTCCGAAACATTTTCCTTCTCAAAAGCTGAAAAAGAACCAACAGATAAACGGTTTTTAGTTTTTATTGAGACAGACAAAACCTGTTTTCTGTTTCTAAATGAACAACCGAAACACACGCATCCGGTAAGTAATGTAAGTTTAATCAGCCAGACGGTCAGTGTATCCGGAACCCGGGCGCCTCCGCAGATGTTTACAATTTAGCAAACGACCTTCGATTCAGGTAAAAACTATTTTCCTGTGTGTCGTCGGTCCCCCTAATCAACTAAAATTCATTGTAAACATTAAAAAATTTAAACATGACTTTTTTAAAAAAGGCAGGTTTTATTGCACTTACTTTTTTATTTGCAATAAGCCTGAAAGCGCAATATTCAATCTCCGGAAAAATTATGAATGCTGAAAACAGCGAAGCGCTCACCGGAGCCCATGTCTATTTGCAGGGAACCGCATTGGGCGCGGCCTCCGGCAACGACGGAGAATTTACCATTCAGGGGATTTCAGAAGGAAACTATATTGTAAGGGTCAGCTTCTTTGGATTCGAAACGCAGGAGCAAACACTCGAAATTACAGGCGATATCAACGATTTCAAAAGTGAACTGAAACCAACCAGTATTGACCTGAATGCGGTGGTTGTTACCGGAACCCGTACGGAAAAAACCTTAAAAAACACTCCTGTTCTGACCCATGTGATTGGGAAAGATGCACTCGAATCGCAGGCCGTCACGTATCTTCCGCAGGTGCTGGCGCAAGGTGATGCGTCGTTTGAGATGTTCAGGGACAATACGGTAAACACGTTCAGTCTCGATGGCCTTGGCGCTGAATACATTTTATTTCTGGTTGACGGAGAACGTATCGCGGGCGAAACCAAAGGCACTGTTGAAGTATCGCGTATTAACCCGGAAAATATAGAGCGGGTGGAAATGATCAAAGGAGCTGCATCAACACTTTACGGAAGCAATGCTATTGGCGGAGTGGTGAACGTTATCACTAAATCGGTGTCGCAACCGGTTGAGCTGCGTGCCGGTGTGAAAACAGCCCTGTTTACCGATCCGGCAGAAGATAAAGGACGGTCTGATGATTATTATTTTGGCAACATCAACCTTTCCGGTAATAAACTTTCATCATTTACCGACTTCAAGGTAAATCATTACGCTCCGTACGATTTGAGCGAAGGAGCCGGTATTTACGGCATCATGACACAGGAAAAGGAAAATAACTTTGTAATTAATCAGAAACTGACTTACCGCGCCAGCGACAAATTTTCGGTTTCTGCAAAAGCATCGTTTTTTCAACTGAACACCGATTACAAGTTGGAAAATTATCCCGACAAGCTGAGCCGCGATTTCACATGGGGGGCAAAAGCCAGTTATTATCCGTCGGCAAAGGCCAAATACGAGTTGTCGTACAATTCCGACCACAATAAAATTTATGATGTGGAAAATGATGCCGATCACCTTGATTACGACAATCTTTACAACAACCTGCGCCTTTTGTCTACTTTGAAACTGTTGAAAAACAATACACTTACCGGTGGTTTCGAGTATGTGAATGAAACGCAGTCGTCGGTTCAGAACAATATTGACGACAAAACGCAGGACAATGTTATTCTCTACGCACAGGATGAATACGAGGTAAACGACCTGCTGACCCTGACCGGAGGCGCCCGCATGGAATTTCATTCCGTTTACGGCGACCATTTCACACCGCAGATCAGTGCCATGCTGAGTCCCGGAAATTTCAAGGTTCGCGGCAGCTACGGGAAAGGTTTCCGTGCGCCAACTGTGAAAGAATTGTATACCGACCACTATCGGATACCGGTGCCCGGAGCGCCCTTCCCGATGTACCTTGATGGAAATGCCGACCTGAAGCCGGAAGAAAGCAATTACTATTCGGCTTCGGTGCAGTATGCGAACGAGAAAATAGATGTTTCTGCCATTTATTCGGTCAATGAGATTTCGAACCTGATTACCACCGACTCGATTTACAAAGTAGTGATGGACTTTACTGTAATTCCGCCCAGACCTTCGGAAATTGACTACATGTATTCGAATGTTGAAGAAGCGCGAATTTCGAGCCTGAGCTTTTTGCTGAAATACCGGCTGACCGATGATCTGACTTTTTCCGCTTCGTTGAAATACAGTGACCCAAAAAATCTGACGACAGATGACGATTTGCTAAATATCAGGAAGAACAATGCACGTTTTAACCTCGATTACCGGAAAACCTTCGATAATTACCGGTTGGATGTAAATCTGAACAGCAGTTATTACGGAGAGAAAACAGTTGCTGATATTTACAGTCAGCAAGGTGGAATCAAAGAATTAGATGGTTTCAACCTTTGGAAACTGACAACCACTCACACGTTCAACAACCGTTTTACAGTCACTTTAGGGGTCAACAATATTTTTGATGTTACTGACGAAGAACCTAAATATTTTAACCTGACTACACCGGGAAGGATGTATGTTTTAGGTTTATCAGTGAACTTGTAAGCTGGTATTTGTAGATTGGTTATCCTGAAATCAGTGAAGAATTTCAATAATTCTTCACTGATTTCAGGATAATACTTTTTTGTATCAATTGCTGTTTGTCAAATAATTGCAAAGAATTCAGGGAGATGAACTCAGAAAATTGCACTCTCCGGCCAGCAATTGTTCTTTTGTTTTTTTATCTTTAATCATGCTAAACGGGTTTGTAAAATTTTTAGCCGAAGCATTGGACGGTGAGCTTCCCGGAGTGAAAGCACACCGGAAACTGATTTCACCGGGACGTGAACTCTCGTATCCGGCTGATGATGCTCCTGAAATAAAACACAGCGGAGTATTGTTCCTGCTTTTTCCCGACAAAGACAGGCTTTTTACCTGCCTGATAAAACGTCCTTCAAGTATGAAACATCATCCGGGACAAATTGGCTTTCCGGGAGGGAAGGTGGAAAAAAACGATTCGTCGTCGCAGATGGCCGCCATGCGTGAAGCAGAAGAAGAGGTTGGCCTTACGTCCGGTTCGTACCGGATTATTGGTAAACTTTCCGATTTGTATATTCAAGTCAGCAATTTTATCATTCACCCTTACGTAGCGTGGGTGGACAGAAAACCGGTTTTTACGCTGAATAATTCGGAAGTGGAAGATATTATCCTTTTCCCGATTCAGGATTTTATGGAAAATGAGCATTTTGCTGAAACAGAAATAATGACCTTCACTGGTCTTGTGAAAGTGCCGTATTACCCCTTTAATGGTGAAATAATATGGGGTGCAACAGCAATGATTTTATCGGAATATTTCGAGATTATAAAGCACTATCAGTCAACTCCGGAATAGCATTTTTGTAATGCATGTAAATAGAAATCACGTTGTTTACAAAATTGTATGGCTCACTGCCCTGACAATATCCCCATTTCACAGTTCGGTCTCTGTAAAATTTGGCAGATGATTTATTCAGCATGAAATAATCCACATTGTCGTCCCATTTTGCGGGGTCTTTATCGTATTTTTTTGCCAGACGCCGGGCATCTATAACATGGCCAAGTCCTACATTATAGGCTGCCAGCACAAATTTTATCCGTTCGGTCGAATCCGGTACGTCGGAGATAAACTGTTCATCGAGCCATTTCAGGTTTTTAATTCCTGCCCGGATGTTCATCCGGGGATCTTGAATGTCGCCGACGTTGTACGTTTCGGCAGTTTCGGGCATCAGTTGCATCAATCCGTAAGCGCCGGCCCACGATTGTGCTTCGGGATTAAATTGCGATTCCTTGTAAATGATGGCAGCAATCAGGCGCCAGTCGAACCCTGTTCCTGCACATTCTTCCTTTATCATATCATCGAATTCAGAAAACCGTCCTTTTAGCGAGTGATAATCGTTATTCACCATCAGGCTTGAGCGGCTGTTTTCGAAATATTTTTGGTAAAGAATGCGGAATTTGGATGTTCCGGAAAAATTAACGATCCACGCGTTCAGGTATTCCAGCCACCCTGATGAGCCTTTTCTGACAGCCCATGCAATGTTTTGCGGAAAGCTTACCGGGGTTTTCACATCCAGGTTGGGATAGTACGTCTGGTTCACCCTGGCCACATTTTCGTCGCAAACTGTAAAATCGATTTCTCCTTTGGCAACCATTGCCACCAATTGTTCAACCCCGTAAATACTGTCCGGCTGAATGATTATATCTTCCCCGATTTCTTCCGAGAGATGGAGCATCCGCCGGTAATACGATGAGTTGTTCTGGACATGAACCGTTTTTCCGGCCAGATCAAGTTGGTTTCGTATCAGGTGATTTTCAATACTCATTGCCGACATTTGCCTGTATTTTTCAGGTTTCCGCTGAACCAGCACCTGTCGTGTCTGCATCAGGGGAACTGTAAACTCGGCTGCTTCGAGGCGGGTTTTGGTGATGATCAGGTTTTTGGCAATAAGATCAAACTTTTTCCGTCGCAAACCGCGAAAAGTTTCATCCATGTTGTTGGTGACCATTATTTCGAGTTTAACATGCATATCTTTGGCCAGCTCCTGCAACAGTTCGTATTGAAAGCCCATGGGATTGCCTTTGTAGACAAAATAGCTGGTCGAATTATAATCGACCACGACCCGCAGCTTTCCTGATTCAAGAATTCGCTTTAATTCGTGGTCGCGAACTATATCTGCTTTGCTATCAATTTTTTCCCAGTTACAGGACGGGAAAAGAACAGTGATAAAAAGTATAAATATGAAAAAATTCTTCATTCAGATAATGGTTAATGCTTAGTTGTAAAACGACCAGGCGACACCAATCCGGTATGTTCTTTTGTAGAGCGGATACGAAGGGGCAGCCCAGAAGTTACCATCCAGCAGGTCGGAAGTTACATTCATCAGGTTAAAAAATGCCCTCGTTCGTTTTAGTTTCAGGTTTACATGGAAATCCACAAAAGGGTAATTTCCTATTTTTTGTTCGTTCTGCAGGTAAAATCTGGCAGTGGAGGGTTCAAAAGCGTCGGCATAAAATTCGGTTGTGTACCGGGTATCAACCCCCATCTGGAAGTGCATTACCTTCGAAATTACAGTTCTGTAATTCAGGCTCAGAAAGGCCGCAAAATCGGGTAGGTGGATGTAGTTGGTTTCGCTGGCTGACTGCCACAAAACACGTGAACGCACCAGCCAGTGGGTGCTTTCAAAATCCTTGTCGAGCCAGGCCGAAAGAATCAGTAATTCGCCGTTGGCCTGAGATGGCAGCGCATTTTCATCATTGTAAATATAATTGCCAATCAGTGCATAGTTGGCGCCGAGGCTTGCCTTGTATTTTTTAGAATTAATTTTTCCGCGGATAATCATTTCGTTGATATTGTTGAAATGGTTCCTCCAGCGAAAATGGTTCGAGAAATAATTCTGTTCAAAATAATCGGGGACCAGTGTTTTCAGGCTTCCTTCAACCCGAAGCGAAGTGGTGTCGTTACCAATTTTCAAAGGTTTGTTGATGTAGCCTTCCAGCTCAGTCTGTCCGCTCCGGTAACCCGCAAAATACATTTTCCCGCTTGCGTTCCATTGCCAGAATTTTCCTTCCATACGATGAATGGCGCCACCCAGGTAACTGTTGCTTTGTTTGCGGTCGTAGCTGTATTTCACGCTCGGTGCAATATCCCATGTATATCCCGGAAGAATAAAACGCCCGTCCTGTAAATTGTACCGTTCGGGAAGCTCAAGAATAAACTCCTCTGAAACGTTGTCCATCTCCGGAAAACGGTACCACAACTGGTCGAAGCCAATAAAAGCCCGTTTGCCGAAAGTATATTTCCTGTCGGGTGCTTCGTGAAATTTAATCTGAAACACATTGGAGAGGCGTGAGTATTTTGTTTCGTCATCCGTTTCCGCTGCATTCAGGTATTTATTTTCGAAAAAGCCATCCGTTACATCTGTTTTTTTGAAGCCGCGCTTGTTGCCTGAAAGTTCAAACTCGTAAATAAAACTGGTGCGCGGGATAAATTTTTCCGTAATATATTCTTCGTCCTCCTTATCTTCCACATATTTTCCGATACGGTACTCGCCGGAAAGACGAACGGTATTGTTGGTCAGTTCGCCATAAGCATCATCCATTCTCAGGTTCAGTTGTTCGTCCATCAGATTTTGTCCGGGCTCAACTCCTCCGTCTTCTTCCGTTTGTACTCGGTTGAAAATTACATTTCCGTGAACCACGACTTTATCAGCCTGATAACTTCCAAATAAGCCAACGTTATGGTATTTGCTGTCATCATCATCGCTATCGTAGAACCCTTTTGAACGGGCCTGATTATAGAAAAAAGCCAGATTCAATTTTTCATTTACATTTTGCGAATGAAAAACATTAAACCGGGTTTCCGTTCGCAGGTTTTTATTTTCACTTTGGCTGTAATCGAGCAGCGAATAAGGGGTTGTAGTGTTGAAATATTGAATTTGTGAAGGAAGAATTGCGTATGCGTCGAAGGTGCGGAAAAAATAAAAATCGGAATTATACTTTCGCTTGAAAAAATCGTTTGAAATATAAGCCCCGCCAAGTATACCGGTAAATGTATTCGAAAAGCTGATTTTATTATACGGTTGATAATCCTGAAAAAAAGTCATGGCAGTATCCAGTTCCGATTTTTCAAATGTTGCTCCGTAGTCGGACAGTTGCCAGTTTTTTATAATTGAAGGGACTGATTGTTTTTGCTGAATAGAGTCTTCATTCGCTATGCCTGTGGATTCAGGGCGTGTTGTCTCACTGAAGCCTCTGTCATTTGAACGTTTTAGTCTTTCCTGCGCCGACAGGAAACCGCAGGCAAATATCAGCAATATAATTGTATAGCTTAGTCTCTGAATCATGTTCGCGCAAAGATAATTAAAACTCAAAACCCGCGTTGTTATTAATTCTTAAAAAAACATAACCATCTGTCTTTGCGCATTTTTTTTCTCAACAAACTACCGGACTGAAAGTCAAACCGTAGCGGTTTGGGCTAAAGTTTTCAACCGAAAGTTGTTAGTTTCTGCGCTTTAATGATAAATTGAAAAGCTTCTTATTTGATTATATTTGTGCAAATTGCAAAAAAAATATGACTCCAGAATACGACGAAGGATCGATTAGAACGCTTGATTGGCAGGAACACATCCGGAAAAGACCCGGCATGTACATCGGGAAACTGGGTGATGGTTCTTCCTACGACGACGGTATTTATGTTTTGCTGAAAGAAGTAATGGATAATTCCATCGACGAATTCATGATGGGAAATGGGAAGCGAATTGACGTACATGTGAGCAACGAACTGGTTTCAGTACGCGACTATGGCCGGGGCATCCCGTTGGGAAAGCTGGTTGATGTGGCCTCGAAAATGAATACCGGCGCTAAATACGATTCCAAGGTTTTTAAGAAATCGGTTGGATTGAACGGGGTGGGTATCAAAGCCGTTAATGCACTTTCTTCCAAATTCGTTATCAAAGCATTTCGTGAAGGCGAAGTAAAAGAAATTGAGTTCAGCAAAGGAATGATAACCAGCGAAAAAGAAGTGGTTGCCTCCGATGAACCAAACGGTACCTATGTAGGCTTTGTTCCCGATGCCGAGTTATTTAAAAGCTATCATTTCATCAACGACTTTGTGGTGAACATGATAAAAAACTATACTTTCCTGAATGCCGGGCTTGTAATCAGCATGAACGGGGAGAAGTTTCAGTCGAAGAATGGTTTGCTCGATCTTCTGGAAGACAATATGGAATCGGACCCACTTTATCAGATCATCCACTTGAAAAACGGAGATATTGAAGCGGCCATTACCCACGGCAACCAATACGGGGAAGATTATTATTCGTTTGTAAATGGTCAACATACCACGCAGGGAGGTACCCACCTGATGGCTTTCCGCGAGGCATTGGTGAAAACCATCCGCGATTTCTACAAAAAAGATTTTGAACCGTCTGATATACGCGCATCTATCGTAGCTGCCATCAGCATTAAAGTGGAAGAACCGGTCTTCGAATCGCAGACCAAAACCAAGCTGGGCTCGAAAGATATTGGTCCCGAAGGTCCGAGCGTTCGGAACTTCATAATGAATTTCATTGCCAAGGAATTAAACAATTACCTCCATAAGAATTCAGATATTGCTGAAGCTCTGCTTCACCGCATTCAGGAGTCGGAACGCGAACGCAAAGCCATTACAGGCATACAGAAACTGGCCAAGCAACGCGCCAAAAAGGCCAATCTGCATAATAAAAAACTGCGTGACTGCCGCATCCATTATAACAATGGCGATGCGCAGAAAATGGATACCAGTATTTTTATTACCGAGGGAGACTCTGCATCCGGGTCCATCACCAAATCGAGAGATGTGAACACACAGGCTGTTTTTAGCTTAAAAGGGAAACCTCTGAATAGCTATGGATTGACCAAAAAAATAGTATACGAAAACGAAGAGTTCAACCTCCTGCAGGCAGCGCTGAATATCGAAGAGAGCATCGACGATCTGCGGTACAACAAAGTAATTATCGCCACCGATGCCGACGTCGACGGGATGCATATCCGCCTGTTGCTGATTACTTTTTTCCTTCAGTTTTTTCCTGAGTTAATCAGGCAGGGACATTTGTTTATTTTGCAAACCCCGCTTTTTAGGGTCAGAAATAAACAAAAAACAATGTATTGCTATTCCGATGAGGAACGCGAAAAGGCCATTGCTCAACTGGGGAAAAACCCGGAAATTACGCGATTCAAAGGATTGGGAGAGATTTCGCCGGATGAATTCAAAAACTTTATTGGCCCAGATATCCGGCTCGACCCGGTACGAATGAAAAAACACGAATCGGTATTGCAAATGCTGGAATTTTACATGGGAAAGAATACCCCGGAAAGACAGGATTTCATTATCGACAACCTGTATGTTGAAAAAGATGAGTTGTAAAATTCAACAGGAAGATTCACACATAAAAGATGACCGAAGAATATTTAAATGCAGAAGATTTCCAGAAAGAAGAGAAAATAGATAATATAAACTATCTCTCGGGAATGTACAAGGACTGGTTCCTTGATTATGCTTCCTATGTTATTCTGGAACGGGCGGTGCCTTACGTTAACGATGGGTTGAAACCTGTTCAGCGCAGGATTTTACATGCCATGAAAGTGATGGATGATGGTCGTTACAACAAAGTGGCCAACATCATCGGGCAAACTATGCAGTACCACCCGCACGGCGACGCATCGATTGGCGATGCGCTGGTGCAACTGGGACAAAAGGATCTGTTGATTGATTGCCAGGGAAACTGGGGAAACATACTCACGGGAGACGGAGCTGCTGCGCCTCGTTACATCGAAGCAAGGCTGTCTAAATTTGCGCTTGAAGTCCTTTTTAACCCGAAAACCACCAACTGGAAACTCTCGTACGACGGACGGAACAAGGAACCTATCACCCTGCCGGTGAAATTTCCGCTTTTGCTTGCCCAGGGAGTTGAAGGGATCGCTGTTGGTCTGGCATCGAAAATTCTTCCACACAACTTCATCGAACTGATTGATGCCTGCATTGCTCACCTGAAAGAAGAAGATTTTGAAATTTTTCCGGATTTCCCGACCGGGGGATCAGCCGATTTTTCGAAATACAACGACGGATTGCGGGGTGGTAACGTGAAAGTGCGTGCTAAAATTGAAAAAAAAGATAACAAAACGCTGGTTGTTACTGAAGTTCCTTTCGGAAAAACGACCGGCTCGCTGATCGAGACAATTTTAAAAGCCAATGAGAAAGGCAAAATAAAAATCAGGAAAATTGACGATAACACGGCCGAAAATGTTGAGATACTGATTCATTTGGCTCCGGGAATTTCATCAGATAAAACCATTGATGCGCTTTATGCGTTTACTGATTGCGAAGTGTCGATTTCGCCGAACTGTTGCATTATTCGTGATGATAAACCGCATTTTATAGGGGTCAATGAAATTCTGAGAATCAATGTTGACAATACTGTCCAGTTGTTGAAACTGGAACTCGAAATACGCAAATCGGAACTCGAAGAATCGTGGCATTTTTCATCACTCGAAAAAATATTCATTGAAGAACGCATCTACAAAGACAAAAAATTTGAAGATTCGGTAAATATGGACGCAGCCATCGATCACATCGATGAACGGCTGGAGCCTTGGAAACCAAAGCTGAAACGGGACATTACCCGCGACGACATCCTGAAGCTGATGGAAATAAAAATGGCCCGCATCCTGAAATTCAATAAGGACAAGGCAGACGAACATCTTCAGGCCATTGAGGATGAGATTGCGGAAATTGTTTTCAATATCGAGAACATTATTCCGTTTACCATCAAATGGTATAAACAGTTAAAAAGCAAATATTCGAATGGCAAGGAGCGTCGTACTGAAATACGCAGTTTTGAAAATATTGAGGCTGTAAAAGTGGTGGTTGCCAACGAAAAACTATACATCGACAGAGAGGAAGGTTTTGTGGGTACCGGGCTTAAAAAATCGGAATACATCTGCGACTGTTCCGACATCGACGATATCATCATTTTTCGAAAAGACGGAACGTATGTGGTTGCCAAAGTTACAGAAAAGGCATTCTTCGGAAAAAATATTCTGCATGTCGCTGTATTCAAAAAGAACGACAAACGCACAATATATAATATAGTTTACCGTGACGGGAAGAACGGGGTTGTTTATATGAAACGGTTCCCGGTAACCGGCGTCACCCGCGACAAAGAATACGACCTCACCCAAGGAACACCGGGTTCAAAAATCATGTATTTCAGCGAGAATCCCAATGGTGAAGCTGAAGTTTTGAAGGTTACCCTGAAGCCAAAACCCCGTATTAAAAAGCTGGTATTTGAGGTTGATTTCGGCGATCTGGCCATCAAGGGACGGGCTGCCATGGGAAATATCCTTTCGAAAAACGAAGTGCATAAAATTGTTCTGAAGGAAAAAGGGGTCTCAACACTGGGTGGCCGGAAAATATGGTTCGACGAAGATGTGTTGCGCCTGAATTCCGACGGACGCGGAAAATTTCTGGGAGAATTTCTGGGAGAAGATTCAATTCTCGTACTTTATAAAAACGGCGAATATCAGTTGTATAATTTTGACCTGTCGAACCACTTCGACGACGGTATCCTCATTATTGAGAAATTCGACCCGAGAAAAATTCTCTCTGCCATTTATTTAGACAATGAGCAGGGATTCTATTACGTGAAACGTTTCCAGGTTGAAGAAGGTCCGGGCAAACGGGTTAATTTTGTTGGTGAAGTTCCTGATAACAAACTGGTCAGCATTACCTGGGTACGGTATCCGAGGTTCGAAATCGAGTTTGGCGGGAAAAACGGACAGCGCGAAAACGAGATCATCGAAGTGGATGAGTTTATCGGAATAAAATCGTACAAAGCCAAAGGCAAAAGGCTGACCAACTACGAAGTTGAGAACATCAAGGAACTGGAACCTGTCATTAAGGACGAAGATATAAAAGAGCCCGAAGTGCCGGAAGAAGATGATATACCGGATAATGATATTGATGAAATTCCTTTTGAGATAAACCGTCCGAAAGACCATGGCCCGGAAACCCCTAACCAAATGTCATTATTCTGAATATGAGGGTTTATCTGGTTGGATATATGGGCTGCGGAAAGTCGACCATGGGACGCAAACTTGCGTCCATTCTTGGCTCGACATTAATTGATCTGGACCATTATCTGGAACAGAAATATTTTAAAACCATACCGCAGATTTTTGCTGAAGAAGGCGAAGATGGTTTCCGGAGAAAAGAGCAGGCTGTTCTACACGAAGTTTCAACATTCGATGATGTGATTGTGGCCACGGGCGGCGGCGCTCCCTGTTTTTTCGACAATATGGACGTGATGAACCGCACCGGCTTCTGCATTTTTCTGGATGTTGATACCGAAGAACTGGTTAACCGGTTGACAAACGCAAAAACCGAACGACCCATTATAAAGGGAAAATCGCGCGAAGAACTGGCCGGGTTCATCGATGAGATGATGGAAAAGCGCAGGCCTTTCTACGAAAAAGCGAAATACATTCTGAGAGGAAAAAATATAACTCCTGCTCAGGTAATAAAAATTATCCGGGAACATTAATGGGTGCGGCCCCGAAATCTCGGGGTTAATTCTCCGATATGGAAAGATGCGGTTAAAAACCGCAAACCCCTACTTCTCACGCCAAAAAACTGGCTGCAATGGCAAAGGTATCATCAAAAGCCTTGTCTACCTGCTCCTGGGTTTTGTTCTCTCTTACCGGAAACGGAGTTTCATGGGTGTATTTATATGGATAATCAAGTACCTCGACCGAAATTGGAATCGTGTTCCGTTTTCCTTTTAAAGTTCTTAAAACTGCAGCAGAAGGAATGACCCGGTCTTTGAGTAATGCAACAGCTTTTATTTGTCCGCTTAACTCTTGTAACCGCTCTTCCCTGAAATTTCTCATTCTTCTCATGCGTAACATCGACTGGAAAAAGCAACCGGCCTTGGTTTTCGTCACAATAGCCTGCAATTGCTGGTCTTTTTTCAGTTCCCTGTGAAACCTTCGTACAAAAAAGCGATGGAGGGTTTTCCCTGCTTGTTTATCAAGAATAAATTTTGAAGTGCCGTTCATTTTATCGAAAGTAGCTCCACCGCAAAACAGAAATGCTTTTGAGTTTTTGAAGTAATTCCGTGGGTTCGACATCATAATTAACTCGGTCAGAAAAGCGCCGATGGAATACGAGAAAAAGTTTATCCTGGTATTTTTCTCAAACAGAGGATGTTCCCCGTCAATAATTGTTTTGCTGAGATCAATAATATTGTAATAGCTTTCCAGTCCGGACACGAAAAACCGTTTCGGGTTCGAGTTAATGCGGTCGCTTAAAGCGGCATTCATGAAACTGTTTTCTTCGTTTTTTCGGAACAACCGTTTTCTTGCATTTGAAATTTGTTGCATCAGATAGCGGTTGTTCCACAAAACCGGACTACGGTTCATGTGGAATGATATCGGAAACAGGATGACCGGTTTCTTTGTGTGCCGGGTCAGATAGCTTGCCCATGGAAGGTATTTCGACCATTCCCGTTCGTTTAAGCCATGCAGCAGGATAATTGCTTCTTTGTATTTTTCTTGTGCATTTTCAACAAAAACCGAATATCTGAAGAACCTGTTTTCTGAAATAGAAGAATCCGGAAGCAAGGATATATCGTCAGATAAAAGAGAGGCCGACTCTTTTCTTCCCGGTAAAAAATATTGATGCAATGATTCGAAACTGAAATTGCGGATACCAATTCCCTGCTCAGACAGTTCAATCCAATCTTCCTGTTGATTAAACTTTTTGCGAAGCTGGTTATACTCTGAAAAATAATTCATGTGTATTTTGGTATTAAGCAGGAAAATTATAAAAAAATTGTTTCTTTAGACTGATTTTACAGATTATTGACGATTAATAATTCTGTTTTTCATTTTAACGATTCGAATTGCTATGATTGAAATTTGTGCACTGGCATCGGGCAGTAATGGTAATTGTTACTATATTGGTAACCAGACGGATGCCGTATTAATCGATGCGGGAATATCGGCGAAGCAAATTTTGCTCCGGATGGAACAACGGCAGCTCAATCCGGCTAAAATCCGTGCGCTTTTTATTACCCACGAACATACCGATCATTTTCGGGGGGCCAGGGTGTTGAGCAAACGATTAGGTATTCCTGTATTTCTTACGCAAGGCACCTATTTATCGGTCAGTGCGGAAGAACGGCCTGCTTATGTTCTTTTATTTTCCCCGGGTGAAACCATCATCGCTGGTGAGTTCAGCATCCATTCGTTCCCGAAAAACCATGATGCGGCAGAGCCATGTTCTTTCCGTATAGAATACAGACAAACCAGTGTTGGCGTTTTTACTGATATAGGCGAAGCCTGCGAAAATGTTCAAACCAATTTATCGCATTGCCGCGCTGTATTTATCGAATCGAATTACGATGAACAGATGTTGTGGAATGGCCCGTATCCATATCCTCTGAAACAAAGGGTTGCTTCCAGTTTCGGGCACTTGTCGAACGACCAGTCGCTGGAACTTGTCAGGCAACATGCCGGCGACAACCTTGAATATGTATTTCTGAGCCATCTCTCGAAAGAAAATAACACACCGGCAAAAGCATTTCAGAATTTTACTGAATTGAGAGCCCGTTTCAATGTACATTTGACTTCCCGCGAAGAAGCTACTGAAGTTTTTGTGCTAAGGTAAATGGTAGTATTTACAAAGAAAAAGCCCTGTGGTTAAGACAGGGCTTGCAAAAAGGTATCGATTTATTTATCGAATGTTGAATGTAAGTTCCTTGCCTAAAGCACGAAGAACTTTAATAATTGTTTGAAGATTGACGTTTGGTGTGTTGGCTTCAATTCTTGATACCTGAGATTTAGTTACTCCAATTTTCTCTCCAAATTTTTCTTGAGTTAGATTTTGTTCTTTACGAATACATTTGATTGTGGCACCCAGCATTTCCACTTTTAACTCCAATTCATATGCATCGCGTTCGGGGGATCCCTTTTTACCAAGGAGATGATCCTTGGCTTCATCCATAGTCATTGGCTGTGTAAGTGATTTTCTCATAGCAATTGTTTTTTTTAATGATTGTTATTTTATTGGCAAACAACCTTGCCCTAATGAAAGTCTTTATTCTTTTTGTATATTCAGTTATCTGATTGTGTTTTTAAATCGAATAAAATCAAATATTTATATTCCCCCAGAGAGATAATTATCTCTTATATTTTTCCCTTTTTTTATTTCCTTCTTCGGAGTTTTAACTGTCTTTTTTATAAATCCATGTGTCGAAATAACTAAGGCTCTTTGTTCCCTACTCCAGAATGCCAGCAATCGGTAATTTTGATTTTCGTATTTTGTTCTAAACTCCCACATTTCTCCACTCAGCTTTTTGAATAACTCCGGGTCTCTCGTCATTTGTGCTTTCTCAATGTTTTTTAAAATCTTCTCCTTTACAGCTCTTTCTAAATCTTCCAGAAATTCAATGGCTTCAGGCATAAATAAGACTTCAAAATTCTTTTTCATTTTCTATATATTTAAGAAACATCTCAAAGATAGAAAATGTTGCATTATTTGTAAACATTTCTATTAAAAAGTTGCGCAATATAGAAACATTTCTCTAGTTATATAATAGTTTAACATGATTAGATGAATCCTATTAACAAAAATTAACGTGGCATACCACTATAAAAAAGAAAAAGCCCCACATTTTGTGAGGCTGCATTGAATTCTGTATATGAATACTTATTTTTTACGATAGTTTTACATTTACGGCATTCAATCCTTTTCTTCCTTCAGCAAGTTCATAAGTAACTTCGTCTCCATCCTTAACTTTATCGATAAGTCCGGAAACATGAACGAAATACTCTTCGCCTGATTGATCTTTAATAAAACCAAAACCTTTCGACTCGTTGAAGAATTTTACTGTACCTGTTTTCATAATAAATTAAAAATATTTGATAATCATGTAAATATAGGGAAAAATGATATTCGACAAATCAAATAGGTAAAAAAAAGAATTTTTTAAACGTTTAACAGGTTGTCATTTAAGGCTTGCAATGTTTGTTTTTTTAGCGAAGTAGGTACCAGAATCGAAATATTGTGACGGCTGCCTCCGTACGAAATCATCCGGATGGGAATACCTTCCAGTGCGTTAAATATTTTGGCTGCAAAGCCTTTTTCCTCGGCAATCAAATCGCCAACAATACACACAATCGACTGATCGGTGTCGATTTCCACTTCACCATATTCCTGAAGTTCTCTTTTTATGTCCTCCAGATTACGTGTATCATCAATTGTCAGTGAAACAGCAACTTCCGATGTTGAAACCATGTCGATAGGAGTTTTGAAAAACTCAAAAATTTCAAAAATGCTTTTCATGAAACCGTACGCCATCAACATGCGGTATGAACGGATTTTTATAGCGGTGATGCCATCTTTGGCGGCAACGGCCTTGATGCCGCTTTCGCTTGAATTCGAAGCAATCAGTGTTCCGCTGTCGCTCGGGTTCATCGTATTTTTCAGACGGACCGGGATATTTTGCAATTTGGCTGGTAAAACAGTTAGCGGGTGCAGAATTTTTGCCCCGAAATAAGCCAGCTCGGCTGCTTCGTCGAACGACAGTTGTTCAATTTTTCGGGTTTTTTCTACAAAACGGGGGTCGTTGTTATGGAATCCGTCAATGTCGGTCCAAATCTGTACTTCTTCCGATTCGATGGCCGCCCCGATCAATGTTGCGGTGTAGTCGCTTCCGCCGCGTTGCAGGTTGTCGATTTCATCGTTGGCATTACGGCAGATAAATCCCTGCGTGATGTAATAATCGGCTTCACCGGCTTTTTCAATTACTCCGGGAATGGCTTCTTTTGTATAATATAAATCGGCAGCTTTATCAGCATCAATACGCATAAAATCGAGGGCAGGCAAATAAACCGCTTTGTGCCCGTTTTCTTTCATCAGAATGACAAATAAAGCCGTTGAAATCAATTCGCCCTGGGCCAAAATAGTCTTTTCCCCGATTTCTTTAAAATCTCCTGAAGTAAACGATCGAATGGCGGTGAAACTTTCTTTCACCACTTTTATTCCTTCTATCTTACTTTCTGCTTTTTCAAAAAGATTGGCAACTACTTTTATGTATTTTTCTTCCAACTGGTTGATTACCATCCGGGCCGAGTCTTTATTCTTCTTATACAAATAATTCGAAATTTCAACCAGGGAATTGGTCGTTCCCGACATCGCCGAGAGAACAACAACTTTTTGTTCTCCATCTGTTATCAGTTCCATTACAGCCCGCATGTTTTCGGTGCTTCCGACTGATGTGCCTCCAAATTTTAAAACTTTCATCGTTATATAAATGTGAATTATTTGTTATATAGCCGCAAATATGAAAAAAAACGTTGATATTGAAAACCTTTCCTGTCGAAATGGGTGTAATTATTCTTTGTTTTTTAATTCCGCTTTGCTTCCATGTAGTTCATTACGAACCGGATTTCAGAATAACTGTATTTTTCGCCAAGCATGTTACGGGCCTGGGAAGCGGGGCACAGTCCGTTTTTCCTGAAGAAATCGGTGATTGTTTCAATCTTTTCATCCGGAAGAAGGCCTTTCAGAGGGATTTCTCCCAGCCGTACGTAATGGGCCAGATGACCTTCAATGGTTGATGTCGCCATCATCCGTTCTTCAGCAATTTCAAAAATAGTTTTTCCGTTTTTGAACAGGTCAAGACTGATTTCTTTCGTGTCCATCGCTGCTTTTGCCGCTTCTTTTTCAGCCCCGAACGGAACTTCCATTCCTTTTGCGCGACGATAGGCAATGGCCATTTCCAGTATCTCTTTACCAAACTGCTGCATTTTTTTACCGCCCATGCCTTTAATTTCTTTCAGTCCGGATGTTGTGGCAGGCACTTCCTGCGCAATTTCCAGCAAAGTGGTTTGCCTGATGATCCGTGCAATTTCCACACCCATCTGGTTCGCTTTTTTCAGGCGCCATTCTTTCAGTGTTTTAAAGAAATCGGGATGGATAGAGCTTAAAACTGCGGTTTCCTTGTTTTTTCCTTTTTGTCCGGATTGCGGCGCTTCAATATTGGCTTTTGCCCTGATTTCCATGTATCTTTTTACGGAGAACCCGTTTTTACATTCTTCCAGACATGCTTTTTTTATACCGGTTTCTTTCGTGAACCGCTCAATTGCAGCCGATAAAATTTTCCGGACTTCCCGGTTGTCGGTTTCGAAATCAAAATTTTCAATTGCATTATCAACAATAGTTACCAGTTTCTCAGAAAAATAAGTACTGGCTTTTTTTATCCGTTCCTGAAGCTGAGGATTGCCCTCTGCATCCATATTTTGATTCAAAAGATTGTTTAACTGAACCGAAAATTTATCGGAAACGGCAACTAATTCCTCTTTTATCGGAAGAATGAGGTTTTGCAGGCTTCCCGGTAAATTGCCAATCAGTTGGGACAGATGTTCGCTGCATAATTTCAGCAGGTATTGCGACATGCGCAGCGTTGGCTGAAAATCGAACAGTTCAGTGAGCAATTGTTGCTGGAAATCTTTTCGCGCCCGGTCGAGTTCCCGGCTTCCCGGTTGGGTACGTTCCACCTCGTCGGTAAAGCGGAGTACGGTTGAATCGCTCTTCACGCTTTGCAAAGCAATGGGCGAACTGAGTACCAGTCCTTCGAGGCTGCGGCAACGGCTCAGTGCAACATAAACCTGCCCATGTGCGAACGACAACCGTGCGTTGATGATGGCTTTGTCGAACGTCAGCCCCTGGCTTTTGTGAATGGTGATGGCCCATGCCAGTTTTAACGGAAATTGCCGGAATGTGCCGATTACCTCTTCGTCGATCTCCTGCGTTACTTCATTCAGCGTGTACCGCGCATTTTGCCACTCTTCAGGCTCCACTTCAACAGCAAATGCATCGCCGGGGCAGGTCACTTCAACTGTTTTGTCGCCGATTGCTGTAATCTTCCCAATTTTCCCGTTGTAGTATCGTTTGTCGCCCGACGAATCGTTTTTTACAAACATCACCTGCGCGCCGGTTTTCAGCTTTAATTCGGCGTCGGTGGGGTACTGGTATTCCGGAAAATCGCCGGTTACTGTGGCCGTGAATGTATGAGGCCTGCTTTTCAATGCGCTGAGTTTTGCATCGTTAATTTCCTGCGACTGATAATTGTGAGTGGTCAGCGTGATATAGCCTTCTTTGTCGTCAGGATTAAACCCCCGGATGTACCGTTGATTCAACTGCGACAAAGTTTCCTCGTCGATATTATTTTCGCGGACTTTATTCAGTAATTCGATGAATTTCAGGTCGCTTTGCCGAAATATTTGTGTCAGTTCAATGCCGACCCATTTTGAACGTTTCAGTGCGTGACTGCTGAAAAAGAAACAGGTTTCGTAGTAGTTTTTCAGTAAATCCCATTCATCGTCTTTCACAATGGGGGCGAGTTGTTGCAGATCGCCGATCATCAGAAGCTGAACCCCGCCAAAGGGTTTGTTCCGGTTCCGGAAACGGCGTAAAACCTCATCGATACCATCCAGAACATCGGCCCGCACCATGCTTATTTCGTCGATCACCAACAGGTCGAGGCTGCGCATAATGTTGATTTTTTCGCGGCTGAAACGTTTGATCCCGGCAGCTACATTGCCGTCGCCGGGAACCTGAACAGGCCGGGGCTGATCGGGATTTTGCGGTATCTGCGGCCCGAACGACATCTGGAAAAACGAATGAATGGTCACCCCGCCTGCATTGATAGCCGCTACTCCTGTTGGTGCGACAACAATCATCCGTTTCGGCGATATTTTTCGCAGTTGGTGCAAAAAAGTTGTTTTCCCGGTTCCGGCTTTTCCGGTCAGAAAAATATGCTGGTCGGTATATTGCACAAAGTCGAAAGCCAGTTGCAACTGGTCGGTAGTTTGTAGTGTAGAAGGCTGGTTTTCTATTGAGTTCATCCGTATAAATTTTCAAAGTTGATCTGTATAATCTTCGTATCAACTTTCGCTTTCCAATTTAAATATCAACGGTATGGAATAGCCATTTATACATTTTCGGTTGATGCGGACATTTGCACTCATGGCTATTTCATCGTTTTGTTTCCGGTTCTTTTTCGCTGTGGAAAAACGGAAGGCAAATTATTAAATAATCTGTTCAGAAGCAAATTAAGGATTGATTTTTCGGTTGTGAGAATTGTTAAAAATTTAGTCACAGTTGACAGTCACAGTTTTCAGTGAACAGCCGTGGGGGAGTTGCGAGTCATGAGTCATGAGTTTCGAGTATCCAAATTCTGCCTTCTGTAATCGTAGCTGTTGTCTTACTACTTACGACTAAATTGAGTTTCAGATTTTAATCTAACTCTACTATCTGGTAATTTTTCCTATGTGTCCTACTGTGTCTATTGTGGTTTTCTGAACAGCCGGATTAAACACAAAGACGCAAAGACACGAAGGAAAAAGTTTCTTTCTTCAGCATCCAGCTTTCTTCTGTCAGTCTTATCTCCTTCCGTCATTCCGGCGTAGGCCGAAATCTCATCGCACTGAGCCATACCAAAAAATGGTGGTTAAAATCCTGCAAACCTGCCGCATGCTGACCATGTATAAAGTAACGATCAGCCGATAAGGTTATACATTCTTTAATTCATTTATTATTGTTCCTGATTATCTCGTTATAGACGGGAAATTATTGAGTTTTTAAAATCTTGCCAATTTTTTCTTCGACAAGTTCTTTCATCTCAAGTGCAATATTTTTGTATTCGATTGTTTCTTCTGCCGATGGGACGTACATAATCTCCCGGATATCTTGAATCAACTCCAAAATCACTTAATACTTTTGGGTCAATGGACATAAAATCAGGGTCAATATCTGCACATTCCGACAGCAAATATTCGATATTATGAGTCTTCTTGATTTCAATTCCATTAGAAATGAGAAAAGCTTTTAAAAATTTCTCAACAGCTTGTTGGCAGTGAAAGCAGACTGAAGCATTTGCAATTATTTCAAATTCAGTTAATTTTTCGATAACTAATAAATCCTCGTTCGCTTTGGTCAGCCATTGTTTGATGAAATTAACTGTTTCATTGTTCATATTGCGACCCCTTCTTTCATTACTTGTCTAAGAATGTGTCCGGTAATTTCCTTTTTTATTCGAATCTCTTCTTCACTCTGAATCAATATATCAGCAGGGATTTTATATTTTGCCAATTCCTTCCTCAATTGAGATTTCAGGAATCTTTTTTTGCGGATGTCAATAGTATCTCTGGTAATTATAAGAAAGTCATAATCGCTTTCATTTGAATTGTCATTTCGCGCACGGGAGCCAAAAAGAAGCACTTTGCAATCAGGGAATAAGCTGATTGCAGAGTTTCGTATTATAGAAAGCGCTTCCTTGTTATTATTAACCATTTTTTTATTTCAAAATTACTCAATTTTTTGAAATGTGTATTCTTCTCCATTATTGCCTGTAATGGTGGTTGCGATTTGCAAATTACGATCAGAACAGCCGAACTCGCGCAAAGACGCGAAGATATTTAGTTGCAGTTGACAGTCACAGTTTTCAGTGAACAGCCGTGGGAGAGTTGCGAGTCATGAGTCATGAGTTTCGAGTATCCAAATTCTGCCTTCTGTTATCGTAGCTGTTGTCTTACTACTTACGACTAAATTGAGTTTCAGATTTTAATCTAACTTTACTATCTGGTAATTTTTATCCTATGTGTCCTACTGTGTCTATTGTGGTTAATGAACAGCCGGATTAAACACAAAGACGCAAAGACGCAAAGGAAAAAATTTCTTCCATCAGCATCCTGTTTTCTTCCGTCATTTCCGTTTAGCGTTCCTGTTTTCTTTCGCCATTCCTATTTTCCTTTTGTCATTCCTATCTTTCTTCCGTCATTCCGGTGCAGGCCGGAATCTCATCGCACAGCGCCATACCCGAAATGGGTGAGGTGGTTATCTCGTCACAGACCAGAAATTGTGTACCCTTCGTTACCGCAAGCTCAAAGAAGGAGGAGAGGTGAGTTTCGACGAACGCATCCGAAAACTCAAAGAAGTTACCCAAGGCTGGCTCAATTACTTCCGAATGGCAAGTATTCATGGCAAACTGAAGGAACTGGACGGATGGCTTCGAAACCGGCTGAGGTACTGCATTTGGCATCACTGGAGGACCGACTGTTAAGAATTTGTCCGGTGGACAAATTTAAGGAGGGGCCAGGTTGCAGGGGAGGGAACCGAAAAAGGAAAAACCTGATTCAATTGGGAGTTGATCCGGAACATGCTTATCAATGGAGCAGAACCCGGATGGGTGGATGGGCAACGGCTCAAAGTCCGATTTTGGTTACTACCATTACCTTGGAACGTCTGCGTAAAAGAGGGTATGAGGCGTTGCTTACTTATTACGAGAAAATTGCCCCACATCTTAATGAACCGCTGTATACGAGAACCGTACGTACAGTGGTGTGAGAGGTGCTCCGGTGGGCTTAACCGCTCACCGGCCATCTACTCGATTATGGGCTGGCTTTATTATTTTTTGTCTATCAGGAACATGACTAAAATTGTGATTGCAATAAATATCCCATAAAAGGGAATTAGTGTTTTTGATAAAATCCCAGAAATCCATGTTCTTTTTCCCGAATTATAAGAACTTGCATTCATGTTATAGTCAATTGCATTTTCATTTTTTGCACTTACCTCGTTGTATAATTCTCTGTATTGTCTCTCTTGAGAAATATAAAAACCATCAAGAACCCAAAAAACAGGTATGGCAATATATGAAATCAATACATAATTTAGGTTGGAATCATTTGCAGCTAAAGCAAATAAGGCAGAAACTAAAGTAACAGCCCATCCCTTTAACAAGAATGAATTAGAGTTCATTCTTGTTATGACATTTTGAATAAACTCCAGGTGTTTTCTTTTATTTTCATCCATATTTTCTAATTGATTATTTCATTAATTGGAAATGTTATTTCATATAATTTATCTAATGCGTCTTCTGCTTTTGTAAATTTACCACTATTATACCATTCAACTAGGTGTTCTGTATCTATATCCTTTAAATGCTTTGTGTTTGCATCATATTTGACTTTTAATCCTTTTTCTAACACTTCCAACTTCCCTTCACTAGAGAACGTTCTAGTTTCAGTAATTGTGCTACGTAGTCTTGCTGGTAAATTCATACGAACAGTTTCAGAAAAGGCAATCTCTGAATAAATCCAAGGTGATTCTGTTTTGTCCTTATTTTCAAAGGATTGAATTGAATTTGGAGTATCGTAAAATATTAAACATTCAGTTTTGTCTATCATTGTATTCAAGGCTGTTGAAAGCATCATGTGAACATGACTTGTAGATACTAAAACTTTATTGTAATAATATATTTTATTTTTCTCATCCATCCAACTGTATTGATTATCCAAGATTTGGATAAGGTCATTGCCATAACCCCAGACGCAGGAATCAATAAAGGATATAATATTAAATTTCTCATTTAACCAGCCAGCTAATGCAATTACTTCGTCTTCATCCTTATGTGAGTGTGAAATAAAAACATTAGCGTGTATTTCAGGAAACCATGAATTGACTATTTTACTTGCGTCTAACGATTTGTCACTTAAGAAAAACTCGTCAAGAGTTTTCTTTACGGTTCTTTTTTGTTGATTAAATATAGTTTGCCCTACATTTTTAAAATGACTAAAATTTTCATCAAAATCAACTTTACTCAATTTGTACCCTTTAAACATTTTATTTTTCTATTTTTAATATTATGATAGTAGCCATTGTTCGAAAGAAATAGACTCTCCATCAGTTTTTTTTACATGAATATCATTCAACGATAATGAATCCAGATTTTCGTTTTCAATCACCATTTCTGGATATAATTGAAGGTATTCATATCCAGACCAGTTTCCTGATTTGCTTTGAATAGGTAATATTGCTAGTCTGCTTTCCGATTTAAGTATGTCAGCAATTCCAATTTCCCAATTACACCATTTTGAACGTAATCCATGGTAAGTAGCTAGAAATAAGAAATGGTTACATTCCCGAATTTTATTTTTTATATTATCAGCGGTTATTTTATTCGTAGTTTCAGGAAGTGATTTATCCATCCAATCTACATATAGTTCTGCATCCAGTTTAGAAAATAATAAGCTTATTTTACTCACTATTGTTTTATCTAAATGGCTATGAGATGGAAATATAACTTTGCCGTTTGGTAAATCTTGTCCTTCTTTTCGTTTGCGCTTTACAAATTCTTGGATATCCTCTTTGCCACGGAATTTGGTTTCTTCCTTTAAAAATTGGTTTAAATTATTTTGGGATAGTCTGTCCATTGTTTTAGTTTTTTAGCCATTCTGCGAGAGAAATTTTTCTACCTTCAAATTCGACATAATACGTTCCTGTTGTATAAGTGTAGGCAGAAGTTATAATTGGATAAATTGCTAGATATTCACTTCCACTGAAGTTACCTCCCTCGGAATTGGTTATTGGCATAACTGCTATATCCTTGAAGTATTTTTGTGAGTCTCCATAGCCAAGTTCCCAGTTGCACCATTTTGACTGAATAGCTTGTTCCGTTGCAAGAAGAACAAATTTATCGCATTGCCTAATCTTTTCCTTTATTTTCTTTGCTGTTGTGCCATTAGTATTTTTAGGCATTTCAGAGTCTTGCCAATCTACATAAACACTAATACCCAACTTTTTGAAAAGTGCAATTGCTTGTTCTATAATTTCTGTTTCATCGTGTTTGTGAGAAAGAAAAACCGAAACTTCAAAAGAGTATTTTTTCCTTTCTCTTGTTGTCTTAGCTTCTGAGAAAATTTTTATTGAATCAGTTATATTCTCACTTTTTGCTTTTGATAATAATTGTCTTGAGATTAGTTTTTCCATTGTTTTTTTATTTTAAGCTTGCCCATAACGAAGGCGTATAATCACCTGCGTTTTTTTCTTTGTCATTATTAAAAGGTGCGTTTATTCCTCTTAAATGGTGGAATAAAAACAGGTTTCATCGTTCCTCTAAATACAATTCTCAATCAGCCTCTTAAAATTAGAACTATTTTTTGATACATGGTTCAAATAATCTGGATTTCAGCCTGTTTCTTTTATCGTTCAGATTTTTATCAACCACAAAGCCGCAAAGTCTTTCTTCCGGAGAAATATCCTTTGTTTCGCGGCTTCGTGGTTTAGTAATCGCCGTGATTATTTGGTTACCGGTTCTTCCGGTGCATCGTTGCCGTTGCTGGTTTTAGCCACCAGCCGGGCATACTTGCTGCGCAGTTCGTCCATCTGGTTAAACAGGTTGAGCAGCGTTTCAGTCGATACAAGATTAATGGTTTGTTCCACGGCCATGCAAAACTGTTCGTAGCTTTTTATGGTTGCCGGTTTCAGGCTGCTGGCCGAAGGGGCGTCGTTGGCCGCTTCCTGGGCATTGCGTGTTTTGTAGATGGTGTCGAACTCAATATTCGATTCCTCAAGTCCGGCAAGCATGGCGGTAATGCCAATGGTCACAGCTTGTTGTTTCAGGCTATCCGAAGCATTCAGCTTTGCAATCATTTCGGCAAAAAGGGCTGTTTCGGTGTTTAACGCGGTCTTGTCGGTTTTCCAGTACGGGTCAAAAAACAGTTTCATGTTTTCGCCAGCCACCTTTTTTGCATTGTCGAGGCTGATGCAGGCAGTGGTAATAGTGTGTTTAATCTCTGCAAAACGCTGGTCGCGTTCTTTGTCCTTTTCGGCCAGCGCTTTGGTAAAGGCGCTTTTCGAAGTCTTGTTTAACTGGGCGCCCATGGCGGCATTGTCGGTTTCGAGTTGCGCGAGGGCCGCTTTGGGCAAATCGCCGATCGATTCCTTTACAGGCAGGGCATAATCGATGGTTGACTTGCTCAACGAATACAAATCGGCAACTTTAAGCTGCTTTAAATTAATCGAACAAAATTTAACTGTCTCCATAAACAAATATTTAAAAGTTAGTAAATAGTCAGGAGCATTGTCGTGCGAAGGTTAGTGCCAATACATTTCCGGTTTTCTTCCTTTGGGGCCTCAAAGTCCCCGGGAAAAAGCAGAGTATTCCGGTTAATTACAGGTTTCCTATTTCGAGAATACCGATGAAAACACTCGTCGGCAGCCTTTTTTGATTTTGGGAAAAGGTCCAAATCAACCGTCGGGAAGCTTTTCCTTTTTGGGAAAACGTCCAAACTGATCGTCGGGAACCTTTTTCCTTTTGGGAAAACGTCCAAACTGATCGTCGGGAACCTTTTCCTTTTTGGGAAAACGTCCAATCCGATCATCGGGAAGCTTTTCCTTTTTGGGAAAACGTCCAATCCGATCATCGGGAACCTTTTCCTTTTTGGGAAAACGTCCAATCCGATCGTCGGGAACCTTTTTCCTTTTGGGAAAACGTCCAAATCAATCGTCGGGAAGCTTTTCCTTTTTAGGAAAATCGTCAAAAACAACCGGAGACAAGCTTTTCCCTTTTGGCATAGGTGTGAAAAATCAACTATCAGCTACAAACCGTACGCAAAACAATCTCCAAAAAGAACGTTCCATCCTGTTTCGCCTGTTCTTAATCTATTTTGCAGGGGTTTTCCTGTTTGTCCAACTTCACTTCAGGTGTAAAAATCATTTCTGAAAGCTAATTTAACAGAAGTAAAGTAAAAAAGCAATACCGGAAATAAAAAATTTAGCATAAATTTTGTCGTAACATAGTGAGAAACCTTCTCCTCGTTGCCACTGGATGGACAAGGTATCCTCTCTCTTTTGATTACCCCTCCAACCTCCCCCAAACAGGGAAGCTTTCGGCCTGTGACTATGCGATGGGTTTCAGAAAAGACTTTTGCATCCATAAAAATATTTATTTCCTCAATGTGTATAAAGAGTATCCGGTCAATGTTATTTTTTTGGAATAATGGCGGGTTGAAAAGCAAAAGAACAGAAGACGGATTAGGCCACTTCAGAAAGGTGGCAGGCCGTCTTCTGCTTTTAAGTTTTTCAAACTATCTTTTGTATTGGTACAAACGCAAACAAGGCTTTTTCTCCTCAGCGGCGGTTCTTTTTGGATACTTTTTCCAACTGAAGGGAAAAAGTATCAGCCAGTCCGGCTTTAGGACAGTAAAAAAAGTTAGTTATAACTTGGACTCCTATCTTTCGGGTGTTGAAATTCTTCTTTATCCCCCTAAAATATCAATTGATCCAAAAGGAAGGGACGGTTCGGCCTGAGGACGAAAAAGATTTCAGTTCGTACAAACTTTCTTTAAATGATGGTTGAAAAGTTATTATCACTGCAAAAAAACTCCCGTAAAAGAAAATTCTTTTCCATAGAAATTTTTAAAAAGCAATTTTCCTGGTCAGGGGTAGATTTGTTGCCTGTATGTTTAGTATATTTGATTTCCGGTTTTAATATAAAATAATCCAGATGAAACGATCATGCCACGGTGACGATTTTAAAGGTGGTGGCACAAAGGAACATGTAAATTTAGTGGGGACAGCCGTTCTTTTATGGCATGGAGTTCCATAAGTACGGGTCTAATATTCAATAAATTAATATCGATATTTACTTATGAAAAAGTGTATAAAAATCTTTTCGTTTTTACTCATTATAGGAGTATTGGTTGGTTCAAGTTCGTGTGCTACTTATCGGAGGGCAGATAACGGCAACCATAAAGGTTGGTTTAAAAATACCCATAATCCGCATCATCCGTCTTCCAATAATCCGGGACATACAAAAGCAAAGGTTAAAATGCAAAAAGAGCATAAAAAGAACAAATGATTTTGTTGGAAATAGTAAGGATGTAATTTTTATGTAATGGATTTAATTTTTGGTATTCTGATACTTACAGCAGGTGTTCTTGCAATAATTCTGCTTACTTCTGTTTTTAAATTCAATACGTTTCTTTCGCTGCTGCTGGTTAGCCTGGCAATGGCTGTTGTTTCACTACCCGAGGCGTCCATTGTTCCGGTATTAAAAAAAGGTTTTGGAGGTACACTCGAATCCATAGGGTTGATTATTCTTTTGGGAACGATCATCGGGATCATTCTTGATCAAAGCGGGGCAGCGCTGAGTATTGCCCGTTTTTTTCTGAAGCGCACCGGCGAGAAGAAAGCCCCGGCAGCCATGGGCGTTACCGGGTTCATGACTGGGTTGCCAATTTTTTGCGATTCAGGTTTTATCGTACTGAGCGGTATCTGCCGTTCGCTTGCCCGCAGTTCAAAAACCGCGATAACCGTGATGGCCCCGGTACTGGCTATTTCGCTGTATGGCGTTCATTGCCTGGTGCCGCCTCATCCGGGAGCAACCGCCGCCGCTGGTATTGTTGATGCTCCCGTCGGCAATGTTATATTGCTGGGAGTTTTGGTTGCCATTCCTGCAATTATTGTAACCTACCTGTTTATCCGTCTGCGTTCACGTGGGGTAACGGCAGAGAATGAAACAGAAGAAATAACTTTTGCTGAAGAAATTTCGGTGCCTTCTGCGTTTCTTTCTTTTCTGCCTATTCTTGTACCGCTGTTGCTGATTACTTTTAAATCGGTACTTTTTATGGTGGCCAAATTTCCGGAAGGTTCTGTTCTGAAAAATATAATTGACTTTGCCGGTGATCCGGTAATTGCCCTTTTGACCGGGTGTTTTGTTGCCTTCCCGCTATTGCGTCATTTCCGCATGGAACAATGGAACAAGCTTTTTGATCTGGCTATTGAAAAAGCCGGACCTATCCTCATTGTAACTGCTGCCGGGGGAACTTTTGGCGCAGTTATCAAGGAATCGGGTATTATTAACCAACTGGGAGAGTATGTTGCAACCCTCGGATTGGGTATATTTATTCCATATTGTATTGCTGTATTGCTGAAAACATCACAAGGTTCATCAACCATTGCTGTGATTACTGCGGCTTCCATTTCTGCGCCACTACTGGATAGCCTCGGACTCTCGGGCGAGTGGGGCAAAACGCTGGCTATTCTTGCCATGGGCGCCGGTTCCATGATGTTATCGCATGCCAACGACAGCTTTTTCTGGGTGATCAGCAAATTCTCAGGCATGACGCCTTCCGAAACCCTGAAATACTATTCCTTACCCACAGTCATCCTGAGCTTGGTTTCCTTTGCAATGGTTGGTTTATTATCGCTTGTATTTTTGTAGAAAATGGAAAATTATCAGAAAATTGCCAGGGAAATATTTCTGGCTGCTGTAGAAAAGGTGAAACCCAACCGGCTGATTCGCGACAACGTGAAATTGAGCGGACATTCGTTGCATGTTGCAGGAAAAGAATTTCCGTTACATCCTGAAGGCAGAATTGTAGTGACCGGCGCCGGAAAAGCAACGGCATTAATGGCCCGCGAACTGGAAAATATTCTTGGAAAACAAATTTCCGGCGGACACATTGTTGTAAAATACGGACATTCAGTCTCTTTGAAATATATAACTTCTACTGAAGGCGGTCATCCGGTGCCTGATGCAAATGGGATAGCCGGTACCCGGAGTGTGATACAGGTTATTTCCAGTTTGTCGGAAAATGATATTCATATTTGCCTGATATCGGGCGGAGGGTCGGCATTGCTGGCCGATGTTCCGGAAGGGGTAACTTTGGAAGAACTGATGCACCTGAACGGCCTTTTATTGAAAAGCGGTGCGGATATTTGTGAAGTAAACACTGTCCGCAAACATCTTTCAGCAGTGAAAGGTGGAAAATTGGCACAAATTGCGTTGCCTGCTCTTACCATCAGTTTGATTCTGTCTGACGTTGTGAATGATCCGCTTGATGTGATTGCTTCGGGTCCCACAGCCCCCGACAGTTCTACGTTTCAGGATGCGTGGGAAATACTGGAGAAATACCGGATTGAAGATAAAATATCCCATTCCATTCAGCAAATATTTGAAAAAGGACGGGAAGGGCAAATACCGGAAACACCCAAACAGGATGATCCGGTATTTGAACGTGTTCACAACTTTATTATCGGGAACAACCGGATTGCATTGGAAGAAGCAGCGTCGGTTGCGGTTTCCCGGGGCTTCAACACCCGGATTGTCACCAGTAGCATGGAAGGGAATTGTACAGAGGCTGCACAATTGATTGCAGAACAAATTCAAAAAAACGACAAGAAAGAAAAGATTTGTCTGCTTTTTGGGGGCGAAACAACCGTTGTGGTAAGCGGAAATGGCAAGGGAGGGCGTAACCAGCACCTGGCCTTGTTGCTGGCAAAAACATTGCATGAAAACCAGCCCCGTCAGAATGCAACTGTTTTGTGTGCCGGGACAGATGGTTCGGATGGCCCGACCGATGCAACTGGCGCTGTGGTTGATCAATCGACCTGGAGCAAAGCTCTTGCCCGGTCAGCCGACGTGGAAGGTTTCCTCGCCAACAACGATTCGTATAATTTTTTTAAGAATACCGAAGGGCATATTATTACCGGTCCAACCATGACCAATGTGATGGATATTGTGGTGGTACTGACAGAAAGAATTTAGAGAAAAACAAGATAAAAAGGCTGTCCAAAAAGTCTAGAATCGAGTCATCCCGAACTTGCTTCGGGATGACTCGATTCTAGACTTTTTGGACAACCTTTTTGCAGTGTGTGCAATTAAATCACAAAATGTTATCCCTGTGTTCTCATATTGTGTCGCTTTCCCATGGGCGCTCTGTTGTGCATCATTTTTCCTTTCATCAGATCCATTTTCAGGCGTTGTTCTTCGGTCAACTGTGAACGCATTTCAATACGATGTTTTGCCTGAATTTTCGCCATTTCAACTTTTAAAGCGCCAATCTTTTCAATGTTTTTGTTGATTGCTGCCATGTCGGGCTTTTCCGCAGTGGTCAATGTTTTTTGATGGGCTTCGGCTTCACCTAACTCATTGCGGATGGGTTGCAATTGTTTCTGCACTTCCAGCATGCTTTGTTTAAATACTTCTTTTTGGGCATCGGTCAGGTTCAGTCTGTTTTCTGTGCGTATTTCACGTTCTGTTCCGCGAAAAGATTTCTTTTGACCATTTTCTTTTGGCTGGGCTGCCAAAACTGTTGTTAAGCCCATGAATACTACGAGAATTAATACTTTTGCTTTCATAACTTTTAATTTTTAAAGTTTGTGTTTCTAAATTTTACTGAAATCTCTCTTTAGATTATACAGAAAGCAAAAGGTTTAATCTCTAACTAAATTTTAAGGGGTCTTTAAATCGTATTGAAAAATGATGAGGTTGTTTAAAAAGCCTGGAAGTCCGCAATTCGCGTCACCCTGAACTTGTTTCAGGGTCTGATTATTAGAAAGATGAGATCCCGAAGCAAGTTCGGGATGACTCTATTCAGGACTTTTGGGACAGCCTCATGACTCGGTCTTAGGCTTTTTAAGCAACCTCATCATCAAACGAATCCATCAGAATAAACCTTCAATTGACAGGTATCGTTCGCCTGTGTCGTACGTGAAGGTCAGTATTTTCGCACCTTTGGGTAATTCTTTTATTTTCTTTGCCACGGCAGCCAGCGATGCCCCGGAGGAAATGCCAACCAGCAAGCCTTCTTCTTTTGCTGCCCGCTGTGTGTAACCAAATGCTTCATCTTTTGAAACCTGAATTGTTCCATCCAACAGAGAAGTATGTAAGTTTTCAGGAATAAAACCGGCGCCAATGCCCTGAATCGGGTGGGGGCCGGGCGTACCTCCGCTAATCACCGGCGATAATTCCGGTTCCACAGCAAAGACTTTCAGGTTCGGGTATTTTGCTTTCAGCTTTTCGCTTACTCCTGTAATGTGTCCGCCTGTTCCAACCCCGGTGATCAAATAATCGAAGCCTTCCGGGAAGTCGGTGATAATTTCCTGTGCCGTATTTTCCCGGTGCGCATCAATATTTGCGGGGTTATCGAATTGTGAGGGAATCCATGCTCCGGGAGTTTCTGCGGCAATTTCCTGCGCTTTCTGAATAGCTCCTTTCATTCCTTTTTCCCGGGGTGTCAGAATCAGTTCGGCGCCATAGGCGGTCAGTATTCGGCGACGCTCAATACTCATTGATTCGGGCATCACCAATATCAGCTTGTATTTCTTTACGGCTGCCACCAGGGCAAGGCCAATTCCTGTGTTTCCTGAAGTTGGTTCGACCAAAATACTTTCAGGCTTCAGTATACCTGCGGCTTCAGCCGCTTCTACCATCGAAAGGGCAATACGGTCCTTGATGCTTCCGCCCGGGTTGGTCTTTTCAACTTTTGCATAAACGTCATATCCTTCCGGATACAAATTGTTAATCCGCACCAACGGACTGTTCCCGATTGTTTCGAGAATGTTGTTTACTTTCATCTTTCTGCTTTTTTTTGAGTTAAACAAAAAGGCCCTCCTGAATTTCAGGAAGGCCTTTGTATAATCTGATTAATAATTATTCTTCAATCGATTTCAAACAAAACAACTCCCTGTGGAAGAATTTCCACAGCAACATATAATCATGTATGCAAAGTTGTTTTTCATTGAGTGCAATAATACAAAAAAATATAGAAAAATACGAATTAGTCTGTTATTTTTTTTCTGACGTTAATTTTTATTGAAAATGGATAGCTAATTTCGGTAACGAAGCCATTTTATTATCTCTTTCATATTTACCTTTTTCCCATACATCAATATTCCTGTCCGGTAAATCTTGGCAGCCATCCAGATGGCTCCGATGATGGTGATAACCAATAAGAACATCGACAATGCGAGTTCCCACCATGGAATGCCATACGGGATACGGGCCAGCATGATGATCGGCGAGGTGAACGGGATCATCGATGTCCAGAATGCCAACGGGCCTTCCGGATTTTTGGCGATAGGGAACAGCAGCATGATGGATAAAATAAGCGGCAATATAACAGGAAAAACCAATTGCTGCGAGTCTTCTTCGCTGTCGACTGCCGAGCCAACGGCTGCCAGCAAAGAGCTGTAAAGCAAATAACCTCCCAGAAAATAGAAAACAAACGAGAAAAGAATTGTGAAAACAGGCAAGGTTCCGGCCATTTCCATCATTTCCTGGTATTTATTTGCAGATCCAGAAGTAGCTAACTGAGCTGCATTGCCCATCATATCGGGGTTCATCAGGTTTTGTGCCTGTTGCATTTGCCCTGCATCAACTCCCAGAAACATTCCCAGTCCGGTAACAATAATAAATCCGAGAAGTATCCAGAGGGCTATTTGCGTTAGACCGACCAAGGCAATACCTATGATTTTGCCAAACATTAGTTGTACCGGTTTCACGGAAGAAATGATAACTTCAACCACCCGGCTTGATTTTTCTTCCATTACGCCACGCATCACCATCATTCCGTACATGAACATGAACATGTAAATCAAAAAACCCATGATGTATCCCATCACTCCGACCAGGACAGAAGAACTTTCTTTTGCTTTTCCTTCTGCCTCAATTTTAAGAGTGGATAGTTTTATATCGGTACTGGTAGCAGCAAGTTTTTTCTCCAGATCGGGAACACCTGTTTCTTCGATGACTTTGTTGCGTTTATCACGTTCGATAATATCTTCAATCCGGTTCTCCAGTAAATTGGAAACATCAAAAGTGACCTGCTTTTCAGAAAAAAGCTGGGCCCGGTTGCTTACAAGTATATTTGCAGGAATGTATAACAGGGCGTAGTAAGCTGTTTCTTTTTGTTTCTTTTTAATTTGTTCGTATTCCTCACGGGGCACAAAAACCAGTTTGGTATATTCGTTGCCTTTCAGTTGGTCGAGAAACAAACTGGATTCGTCGTATACGGCAATGGTTCGTTCTTTTTTATCGTCGCTCATTCCTAAATAAGTTGGAATGATGAATATTGCAGCCATGAGAACAGGCATTAACAGGGTGGTGACAATGAACGATTTTTTCTTGACCCGGGTCAGGTATTCACGTTTTAATACTAAAATTGCTTTATTCATAATCGTGGTTTATTTCTGGTTTGCCTGTTCAACTACTTTTATAAATACTTCGTTCATGCTCGGGATAATTTCCTGAAATGAAATGATCTCAATCTGCTGCATCAGCTTTTGCAGCAGTTCATTATTCGACTTACCATTCAGATGCTGCACTTTCAATACATTGTTCCGTTCAGCCTGCCGGTGTTCAATAATCCTGAAGTCAGCTTCCAAAAGCCTTGTGAAGTCATAGGTTTCTCCTTTGTATTGAATTTCAAAAACATGGTTTTTGTAGTGTTCTTTCAATTCATGAATCGGGCCGTCTACAATTTTTTTCGATTTGTTGATCAGTGAAATATGATCGCATATTTCTTCAACCGAAGCCATGTTGTGGGTTGAAAAAATGATGGTTGCGCCTTCTTTCCGGAGGTTCAGTATTTCCTGTTTCAGCAAATTGGTGTTGATGGGGTCAAAGCCGCTGAACGGTTCATCGAAGATCAGCAGTTTCGGTTTATGTACCACGGTGATGATAAACTGGACTTTTTGCTGCATTCCTTTCGACAGTTCTTCCACTTTTTTGTTCCACCAAGCCTGAATCTCGAATTTTTCGAACCACACTTTCAGGCTTTTCAATGCATCACGCTTCGAAAGTCCTTTCAATTGGGCAAAATACAGCGCCTGTTCTCCGACTTTCATTTTTTTGTACAAGCCGCGTTCTTCGGGAAGATAACCAATCTGGTGAATGTCGCTGGCGCGCATCGGTCGTCCTTCGAAAAAAAGCTCGCCCTGATCGGGTGCAGTGATCTGGTTGATAATGCGTATCAAGGTGGTTTTACCAGCCCCGTTGGGACCCAGCAGCCCATGTACCTGCCCTTCTTCAACCGAAATACTCACCCTGTCGAGCGCCCGGTGGGCAGCATAATCTTTAATTACATCTTGTGCACTGAATAGTACCATATACCAGAAGTTTTTGTTTCATAAATTTAGTTCGCCAACAAAGCTATTTGTTACAAATTGAAGGAAAAAAGAAATCCGGTAAAAGCAGGATTTCAGACTGTAAACGAAGAATACATCACGGTTAGCTACTTCTCAGATGACGGGCTATTCCGGAAAAAACTGAAATGAACACTTCCGTACCTGCGTAGTTCCCTGAATTGTGGGAGTTTTGAAAAATCGTATTCTCCCGAATGTTCGAGAATGAATAAACCATCTTTCCTCAATAAATTGTTCCGGAAAATTAAATCGGGAACCTCGGAGAAGTTTCGCATGTCGTATGGCGGATCGGCGAATATAAGATCGTATTGTTCTTTAAAATGTTCAGCAAATACAAAAGCATTGGTTTTCACCAACCGAATATTTGTTTCGTCCAGTTTTGCAATGGTTTCTTTTATAAAATTGACGTGGTTGAAATTGATTTCTACCGTCGTAATGTTGGTACACCCGCGCGAGGCAAACTCAAAACTGATGCTTCCGGTGCCGGCAAACAGGTCAAGCACTTTTATTTCTTCAAAATCGATTGTATTCTGAAGAATGTTGAAAAGGCTTTCTTTGGCCATATCGGTGGTCGGCCTTGCCTTGAAACTTTTCCCGGGAGTGAAATGCCGACCTTTGTACTTTCCTCCTACAATACGCATTTGTATGAATTAAATAATTCAGCAAAATAATGACCCGGTGTTTTTTCGAATGTATAGCTGTAATGAAAATCCTGATCCGGTTTCAGCAAACTTACGTGCAATAGATATTTTTTTAATTGGCGAATATAATCCGAATCGTCGGCCACCATTCCGCCAATCAGTACTTCATCTTTTTCTGCATCAAATTCAAGGTTCTTGCAAATATTCAGTGTATGATACAGAAAGTCGGTTTCGGTTTTATAAAAGAAACTGTTGAACAACCGTATGTCTTTTTCAATAAAAACAATGTGGAAATATTTTTTATTGAAGTTCAGAATTATCGTTTTGCCTGCTTTCCCCTTTTGTTGAAGGGCTGCATTTAGCAAAGGGTATGTACTGTGAAAAAGGTGGTATTCCGAATATTTTGAATTAAAAAAAGTTCGCAATTCCTGCGGGTAAGAAAAAATAATGTCCTGAGAAAAACTTTTCACCTGACAGGCTGATGTTTCCTCATTTCTTTCAAAAGGCTGGTTTAGACTAATAATCTGTTTCAGTTGGTTCTCACTGGAAAACGACGAGGGTATAATCGTGGCTTTTGGGTCGTTATAGCTGATCGTAACGGACTTGAAATTTTTATTCAGCGCTTCTTCTGTTTCGTAAATGTCTTTGATTTTGCCTGTTAAAAACTGAGATTTTTTAACGGCCAACGGTAAATGTCGCAACAATACATACTTTTTTTGTATTGTATCGAGTATACAAAAAGAAAATCCATCCAGGCTGACCTGGATGGATAGGTGATATTCTAAAATGAAGTTTAAATCAAATGTTTCGTCTACGTACGAAATTTCATGCATATCCCAGATTTACTCCCAGTTTCCTGCATTATTGTTTGTTTCAGTAAGAGAGCCAACTTTAAGTCCAGGGTATTTCTGGTTGGTCCTCTTTTGGTCGTTCAGGTTGATTACCAACTGACGATCGAGATTTATCAAAATGGTGTTGTTGTGTGCTTTTGCTTCGAAGACCGGAACATTGATGCCAGAACCTGTGGTAATGACTGTTGCTCCTAAATGGAACTCTGCAATCGTATCACTAACCGGAACATATTTTATTTTTTCGATTGGATACGATTTTCCAAACAATGAGTCCAATACGCTGACTTTAAGGGTATCCCTGATGATCAACCCTTGTTTCAGGGCTTTTGCTTCGGTTAAGCCTGCGTCCAACATACTGTCGGTAAGCATACCGTATTTTTTAACAAGTATCAGCGAGTCTTTTTTTACAAAAGTAACTAATGAGTCCCAGTTACCTGTAAATTTTCCATTTACATCTTTATAAGCTAACTCTGCTTTACGAATGTCTTTCAACCTGGCGATAGTTGCTTCATACCTTGCACTTTTTGCTTTTTCAAAATCGATTGGATCTTGAATACTGGTATAAACAAGGTAAGCAATTAAAAGAGCAACAGCTATAAGGACGGTCTGGATTAATGTCTTCATCTTATCAGTTTTAAGATTAATTTTTTGTTTGCATGCAAATTTATAAAAAAAATTAAATTCCCATCTTTGGAATTACTTAATTTAGCTCTCCATGATAAAAAATCACATACATTCAGAGATAATTCAGCATTTCAAATATATACCCACGTCGGGTCAGGAATTACTTGCCAAAAATCTTGCCACTTTTGTTGCCGAATCCGATGAAAATGCAGTTTTTATTTTGAAAGGATATGCGGGTACCGGAAAAACAACTATGTTGAGCGCTTTTGTGAAAACGCTGAAGAAATTTAAATTCAGTTCGGTTTTGCTGGCTCCTACCGGGCGGGCGGCCAAAGTACTTTCTTTCTATTGCCGGCAACCTGCTTATACCATTCACAAAACCATTTACAGACAACAATCTTCTTCTGACGGGACAGGACGATTTGTTCTGAATAAAAATCTACTGAAAGATGCCTTTTTCATTGTTGACGAAGCATCAATGATTTCGAATGAAAGTGCGGAAGCTTCTATCTTTGGGTCGGGACGTTTGCTTGACGATCTGGTTGAATTTGTTTATACAGGAATAAATTGCAAACTGATTTTAGTGGGCGACACGGCCCAGTTGCCCCCTGTGGGTCTCGATATCAGTCCCGCACTGTCGGCTCATGATGTTGAAATGTACGATTTGAAAGTAAAAGAAATTGAACTGACAGAAGTGATGAGACAGGAGGAAAACTCGGGTATATTAAATAATGCAACAAGCATCCGCCAGATTATTACGGGAGGCGATTATTCCGGAAATTATTTTCCAATTGAACTTGCCGGGTACAATGATATAAAACGAATCGGAGGGCAGGAGTTGATTGATGAAATTTCGACCTGTTACGACAAATACGGTGAACAGGAAACCATGGTTGTTACCCGGTCGAATAAACGGGCCAACAAGTTTAATGAAGGCATCAGGAAGACTATACTTTATAAAGAAAACGAAATATCGGTCGGCGACCTTTTGATGGTTGTTAAAAACAATTATTTCTGGCTGAAGGAAAATGAAAATATCGATTTTATTGCCAACGGCGATATTGTTGAAATCACGGCGATTGGCAAATACGAAGAATTGTACGGGTTTCGGTTTGCCAATGTCAGTCTGAAGTTTGTTGATTATAAAGATATGGAACTCGACTGCAAAATTTTCCTTGATACGTTAACTATCGAAACGGCTGCAATGGGATCGGATGACAACCGGAAATTATTTGAAGCCGTTGCGGAAGACTATATGGACATCCGTAGTAAGAAAAAACGCTGGGAGAGAATCAGGGAGAACGAGTATTTTAATGCACTTCAGGTGAAGTTTGCGTATGCTGTCACTTGCCACAAAGCACAGGGAGGGCAATGGAAGGCTGTATTTATTGACCAGGGGTATCTGACTGAAGGTATGCTGAATGTAGAATATCTACGCTGGATGTATACTGCTTTTACCCGTCCAACAGAAAAACTATATCTGGTGAATTTCAATAAAGAATTTTTCGGGGAGGAATAAAAAGAAACACCTGCCAATAAAAAAGGAACCTTTTCAGGCTCCTTCTTCAAGAAATATGCGATCGGTTAATTTTTAGAGTGTTGTTACAGATTCGAGCAACTCGTATCCTTTTTGCACGGCTGCCAGGTTCAGCGGGATCAATTTGTGATGGCGTGCCGGAAGCGACTGTTGTAATCCCTTCTCCACGCTGTCGATATTGACCACGGGTTTGGCTTTCAGATAAGCGCCGAGTACTACCATGTTAAAGATTTTTACATTTCCCAGGTCGGCGGCAATTTTTGTCCCGTCAATTTTAAAAAGATTGATGTCGGTACGTTCAGGATTCCGGGTAATACCATTTGGGTCGTAAAGAAGAGTGCCGCCCGGTTTTACCATTTTTTCGAATTTATCCATCGATTGCTGGTTCAAAATAATGGCCGTATCAAACTCATTAATGATCGGAGAACTGATTCGTTTGTCGCTCAAAATAACAGTTACGTTGGCTGTTCCTCCACGCATTTCCGGTCCGTACGACGGGAACCAGGTAACTTCCTGACCAGCCATAACGCCCGAGTACGCGAGTATTTTTCCCATTGAGAGCACACCTTGTCCGCCAAATCCGGCTATGATTAATTCTTCTGTCATAACATTCAAATTTAGTTTTGTTTAAAACTTGCAGGGTCAGCTTTCGAACCGTCTTTTATATCGCCGGGAGGATAGAACGGGAACATGTTTTCTTCCATCCACTGATTGGCCTGAACGGGGGTCATTTTCCAGTTCATGTTACAGGTTGATACTACCTCAACAAACGAAGTTCCTTTTTTATCCATAGCTGCTTCGAATGCCTTTGTAATTGCCTTTTTACACCTGCGGATAGCTGCCGGTGTATGTACCGACTGCCGCGTGACATAGGATGTACCCGGTAGTTGGGCGATCAGTTCGGTGATTTTCAATGGGTAACCATTGCGTTCGGCATCGCGTCCGTAGGGAGTTGTTGCAGTAACTTGTCCGAGTAGGGTAGTAGGGGCCATCTGTCCTCCGGTCATCCCGTAAATTCCGTTATTGATAAAAATGACCGCAAAATTCTCTCCCCGGTTGCAGGCATGCATAATTTCGGCAGTACCAATTGATGCGAGGTCGCCGTCGCCCTGATAAGTGAAAACTATTTTGTCAGGATTGGTGCGGGAGATGCCCGTTGCCAGGGCAGGAGCGCGCCCGTGGGCAGCTTCTTGCCAGTCTATATCAATGTAATTGTATGCAAATACTGAACAACCAACAGGAGCAACCCCGATAGTTTTTTCCTGAATGCCAAGATCTTCTATGATTTCAGCAATGAGTTTATGTACCACACCGTGACTGCAACCCGGGCAATAGTGCATCGTATTGGCGGTAAGCATGCCAGGTTTCTCGTAAACCAGATTTTCCGGTTTGATAATATCTTTTACATCCATTGTTTACCCTCCTATTAATTTTTGTTCCAGTGCCTGCACTACTTCCGAAGGAGTTGGAATAATTCCGCCCATCCGTCCAAAATATTTTACAGGGACAGCACATCCGGCGCAGCCAACAGATAACTGAACGTCTTCAATCATTTGTCCTGCATTCATTTCAACAGTCATAAAGCCTTTTACCCTTTTCGCCATTTCGCCAATTATTTGCTTCGGAAAAGGAAATAAGGTAATAGGTCTGAGCAAACCAACTTTCATTCCTTTTTCGCGTGCAATATCAACAGCTTTTTGGCAGATTCTTGAAGAAACGCCAAAAGCTACTAAAATGTATTCAGCATCGTCGCACCGGATTGTTTCATATAGAACATCTTCGGCTTGCATTTTTGCATATTTTTCCTGAAACCGTTTGTTATTGGCTTCCATTTTTGCTGAATCCATTTCCAGTGAAGTGGCGATGTTTCGTTCTCGGTTTGGTTTCTTTCCGTTGGTGGCCCAGCTTCCGTATTTTGCATCAATTTCCTCAGCAGTCATTCGTGGTTTAAAATCAGACAACTGCACTTTTTCCATCATTTGCCCGATGGCTCCATCGGCTAAAATCATGGACGGATTACGATATTTGAATGCCAGTTGAAAACCCAGATCAACAAAATCATTCATTTCCTGAACGGAAGCAGGCGCCAAAACAATCAAATGGTAGTCGCCGTGTCCACCGCCTTTTACCGATTGGAAATAATCGGCCTGCGATGGCTGGATCGTACCCAGACCGGGGCCGCCGCGTTGTACGTTTACGATTACGCAAGGCAATTCGGCACCGGCAATATACGAAATTCCTTCGGCCATCAGGCTGATACCTGGGCTCGAAGAAGAAGTCATCACTTTTTTACCGGTGGCGGCAGCTCCATACACCATGTTAATCGATGCTACCTCACTTTCGGCCTGCAATACCACCATGCCTGTTTCGTTCCAAGGTTCGCGGGCCATGAGGGTTTCCATCACTTCACTTTGAGGAGTTATCGGGTACCCGAAGTAACCGTCGCATCCACAACGAATAGCCGCTTCAGCAATAACTTCGTTTCCCTTCATTAATTTTAATTCTCCCATGTATTGAAAGTTTTTAATGTTAGCTACTCTTAAATTTTTACACGATAAACAGTGATACAAGTATCCGGACAAACAATTGCACAATTTGAGCAGCCGATACAGTTTTCCGGGTTTTTCATGAACGAAAAATGGTATCCCCGGCTGTTCACCTGTTTGTTCTGTCCAAGAACATCGTGCGGACAGGCAACTACACAAAGTCCGCAACCTTTGCATTCTTCATTGTCGACTACGACCGCGCCTCTTACTTTTGCCATGATAATTTGTTTTTATATATGTGCGTAACCACTATTAATCAAGTGAATATCCTCTTGCTGAACAGGGTTATTGCAAATCTATTGGTTTCATTTTTTTCTTTGTGCAACAAAAGTTGCAAATTATAATTTGTTCAGGACCCGGGTGAAAATATTCCTATGGATTCCCAGATACGATGCTATATGTTGCCGCTGTACCCTGGATGCAAGTTCTCCATGTTCGGAAAAAAACTTTTTAACCCGCTGAAAAGCGTTTAACGACTGGAATGAATAAACCCGTTTTAATGTCTGAATATAGCTTTCTTCGGCCATTACCCGTACCATGTGTTCCAGTTGCGGGTCTTTCCTGACCAGGATATCGAATTCACTTTTCTGTATAAAAATTAAAATTGAATCTTCGTAAGCCCTGATTGCTTCACCCGATTTTTTTCCTCTCAGAAAACTTTCGTAGCTGGTAATGATCGCATGGTTGGGCGGATAAAAAAAATTCGATATCCATTCTTTTCCGTTTTCGGAAATGTAGGATGAATAAAGTAATCCTTCCAGAACAATTCCCAGCTTGCCCGATGGGTCGTCATAATCGATAAAAGCTTCTCCTTTTTTCAAAGTACAGGGACTTTTTTTTGCAAAAAATTCCTGAAGTTGAATCAAGGTAGAATTGTAAGCTGTTACCAGATTATTGGCTCCCATAGTTTTGTTTTATAATCGTTATCCGAAGTTCTCACTGAACATTTTCAACCGTTTTTCAAGATCGCCAAACTGATCGCGACCAACATGTGAAACACAGGCCCGAAGCCCTTCTCGTTCACTGCCGGTATTTTTCAGTGAGATGGCGCTTATTCCGTAGTAAAGAATATTTGCAAGAAGTTCTTCTCCTGTCATACCCGGATACTGGATGGTGAAATAGAACCCGTTGGCAATGGGTTCGTCGCCGTCTTTTTCGTACACAATTTTAAACCCGTTTTCGGTGAACAGTTTTTTCATGATCCGGGCTTTTTCACCGTATTCCTTTACTTCTTCCACAAAATTAAACTTCCCGTCGTTTGCTGCCTTGAACATAGCTGCCAAAGCAAACTGCGCCGAGTGGCAGGTACCGGAAGAAAGTGCGTAAAGTACGCGCAGTACAACCGTGTGTCCAAAAGCATGGCTTTGGAAACGTGTTTTCAGGTTCTCGTATTTGCGGTTGAAAAGGGCGTCGGAAATGACCATCATGCCGATGCGCTGGCCTGCGTACGAGAATATTTTCGAGCTTGAAATAAATAATACGTAATTGTCTGTATATCGTGCAATGGTTGGCTGGAAAGGAGGCTGGCCGGGAGTATACAGATTTTTACGGAAATCCATGGCAAAATAGGCCAGGTCTTCCATGATAGTCACATCGTATTTTGTCGACATTTCTCCAATGATCTGCAATTCCTCTTCAGTCAGGCAAATCCAACTGGGATTGTTCGGGTTCGAATAGATGATGCAACTGATATTTCCTTTGGAAAGATACGACTCCAGTTTTTCGCGCAGTTTTTCACCCCGGTAGTCAAACACATCGAACGATTCGTACGGTCTGCCCATGACCATCATTTGTTGTTTCTGAACCGGAAATCCCGGATCAATAAACAGCACCGTGTCTTTCTTTTTGTCGGCATTGCTGGAAACGAAAAGAGCTGCATACGTCCCCTGCATTGATCCAACGGTGGGGATACAACCTTCCGGCGAAACGTCAATGTCAGTAAATAGTTTGACAAATCGTGCTGTTTCTGCTTTTAACTCCGGATGTCCTTCCATCATCGGGTATCTTGCGGCAACTCCCGATTTCAGCGCTTCGATTTCGGCTTTGGTACCTACTTCGGCAGGCGGCAGACCGGGAACACCCATTTCCATACGGCAATACCGGATGCCGGTTTCTTTTTCAACTAAATTAACCAGCGCTACAATCTCGCGGATAGAGGCATTGCCAATATTTTCAATTTGTAAACGTTTTACTAAGCGGTCAACTATTGTGCGATCTATTGGAGTCTGTTTCATTCTAAAAATACTTGTATCCGGTCGGTTTTATTCTTTGTTCGAGACAGGAAATTGAAAATATACCGTGTGTTTTTCCGTTCCTTATCGGATCAAAGAAATTGAAAAAATACTTAAAAGCAGCATATTATCTGCGATTTTTCAGAACGACCGGATGTGTTATTAAATTTGTTTTTCAAATCAGAAAATCATTCGATCAGAAAAAATCAAACTGAAAGAATTCCCCTTTTTTAACTTAAAATTCAATGCAAAAATGGGGATTTCTCTGACCATGAATTTTATCATTTATTTCGGGTATCAGAACCCGAAATGAGGTTTTAAGTCGTTCAGCCAGGCAGTAATTCGTTTATTCGTCTGTTCCGGTTCAAAATCTTCATCAATCGGCAACCCGATAAATTTTCCGTCAATCAGGGCTTCCGAATCATCGAATTCGTAACCTTCGGTTGCAACCTGCCCGACAATCGTTGCGTCTTTTTTCATGATTTCTTTGGCGAGCATACCCATGGCATTTACAAAATGACCGGGATAGGTGATATGGTCGCCCAATCCGAAGATGGCTACGATTTTATTGGAATAGCTGGCGCTGGCTGCTTTCGGGAAAAACTTACTCCAGTCGGTATTTGAATATTCCGAGTCCCAGGTTTCTTTTCCAACGGTCGATATTCCAAAAATGATTTTATCGAAGCGTTCGATATCAGATAAATCAGCATCTTTGACAGGGATCATTTCCACTTTATCGTTGCCAATGGCATCTTTAATTTTATCAGCTACCCGATGTACCGAACCTTTCGAGGGGCCGAAAAATAATCCTATTTTACTCATAACAGTCGTATTTTTTAGTTTTGAATGTCGATCTCGCCGCGAACATATTCGCCCAAAATTGACAAGCTGGATACATTCTTTAGTATTGCATGAATGGCACGTTCATAATTGACAATATCGTCCCATTCAACATCCACATGCATGGTATATTCGTTGGGTTTGCCCAAAATGGGTACCGACTGAATTTTATTTAAGTTGATTTTGTTTTCAGCAAAAATATTCAGTACCCGGGCCAGTGCGCCGTAATAATGTCCGACTTCGAAACAAAGAGAAGCTTTGTTGTTCAGGTCGCTTTGGTTCGAATGTTTGGATAGAATCCAGAAACGTGTATAATTCTTTTTATTGGTCTCAATATTGGTTTCAAGCACATTCAGTCCGTAGATTTCGGCGGTACGCAGGTTCCCGATTGCCGCGGCATTCATCAGGTTTTCCTCTACGAGTAATTTGCCGGAAGCTGCTGTGTCCTGATTCTCGCGGATTTTTGCCTCCGGAAAATATTTTTCAATGTATTCGACGCACTGGCGAATTGCTATCGGATGCGAATAAATGGTTTTGATATCTTCTTTTTTTGCACCGGGAAGCATCATCAGGTTCATTTGAATATGAATGTATATTTCTCCGATCACCCGAAGGTGGAAATCGCGAATGAGCGAATAATTCTGCAAAATGCTACCAGCTATCGAATTCTCAATGGCCATCACGGCAATGTCAACTTTGTCGGCATCAATTAGTTCGCAAACGCTTTGGAACGACCGGCATTCGATTACTTCAATTTCTTCATCCCCGAAATATTTCCGGGCAGCATCTTCGTGAAACGATCCGGCGATTCCCTGTATTGCAATTTTTTTCATTTTGTATTACTTGGTTTCAAAATAGAGCAGGACTATTTTGTTTGCAATTTTTCCTGCCGAGTACAAAATTATAACAATAAATCAATAATGCTGGTTTTTCGCAGCCAGTATACTTTTTACCAGTTATTCTTAATAAATGGTTTTCGTTTGTTTTCTGCTGAAAAAATTTCTATCGGTTCCCGCGTTTGCTAAATCTTGTACAGGTCGCTTGCTTTCACCAAATCCAACTGATGGTCGCTCAAAACTTTAATGCACTTCTGTATATCGGTTGGTTTCAGCATGATATTCGCAGCTTTTCCTTCATTGGAATAGGCATATAAATATTCAATAAACACACCTTCGTCGGCCAGTATGTTGAGCGCTTTTGCCAGTGCTCCCGGTTGGTTGGGGGTGCTGAGGCAAATAACGTCGGTGAGGCTCACCGAGAAGCTGGCTTCTTTTAAAACTACCAGCGCTTTTTCAGGATCAGAAACGATCATGCGAAGAATTCCAAACTCCGATGTGTCGGCAATATTAAAAGCAGAAATGTTGATTTGGGCTTCGCCCAGCAGGCTGGTAACTTCGTTCAGGCGGCCTGTTTTATTTTCAAGAAAAACTGATAATTGTTTGATAATCATGATTGGTGCCTCCTATAATTTTCGGTTGTCGATTACCCGTTTGGCTTTGCCCGCAGTCCGTTCAATGGTTTTGGGTTCAACCAGTTTTACATTTACTGAGATGCCCAGTGTGTTATGTATTTTCTGTGTGATTTTTTTACGCAGCGCTTCCAGTTGCCTGATTTCATCAGAGAAAAATTGTTCCTGAACTTCAACCATCACATTCAGAATGTCGAGATTGTCTTCACGTTCAACCGTGATCAGGTAGTGGGGGGCAGTTTCGCTCATTTCGAGCAGCACGCTTTCAATTTGCGACGGAAATACGTTCACTCCGCGAATGATCAGCATATCGTCGGAACGTCCGGTACATTTTTCCATGCGTACCGTCGTGCGGCCGCATTCGCATTTGTCGTAGATGAGCCGGGTGAGGTCGCGGGTCCGGTAGCGGATCAGCGGAATACCTTCTTTGGTGATGGTTGTGAAAACCAGTTCGCCCCGTTCACCGGCCGGTAGTGGTTGCAGTGTTTCAGGATCGATAATTTCCGGCACAAAATGATCTTCGTTGATGTGCATCCCGCATTGGTACTCGCATTCGCAGGAAACTCCCGGACCAATAATTTCGCTCAATCCGTAAATATCGATTGCTTTCAGTCCCAGTTTTAATTCTATTTCGCGGCGCATATTTTCGGTCCATGGTTCGGCGCCAAAAATACCTACCCGCAGCTTCAGGTTTTCCTTTTTTATCCCGGCCTCGGCAATTGCTTCCGACAAATACAAGGCGTATGAAGGAGTACAGGCGATAACCGAAGTTCCGAAGTCTTCCATCAATTGAAGTTGTTTTGCAGTATTTCCTCCTGAGATTGGGATGACGGTTGCACCGAGGTTTTCGCACCCGTAATGCAGTCCGAGTCCGCCGGTAAACAAGCCGTACCCGTAAGCAACCTGTACAATATCGTGCTGGCAAACACCTGCCATACACAATGAGCGGGTAACCACTTCTGACCACGATTGGAGGTCTTTCCGGGTGTATCCCACAACAGTTGGTTTTCCGGTTGTTCCGGAGGAAGCATGAACGCGGACAATTTCGCTCATGGGTACGGTGAACATGCCAAAAGGATAATTATCGCGGAGGTCGGCTTTGGTAGTAAAAGGCAATTTATGCAAATCGTCGATGCTTTTTATATCGCCGGGAACCAGGTCGGCAGCCTGCATTTTTGCCCGGTAAGTGGGCACATTGTGATAAATACGCTGTACGGTTTCAATCAGTCGTTTCGACTGGATTGCTTTCATTTCATCGCGTCCCGCACATTCAATTTTTTCGTTCCAGATCATTTTATTAACAGGTTAAAGTCAGCCAATAATTTTTGATTTTTATTTTGAGGCTAAAACTAATATCAATTTGATAGATTTGATCACTTTTTTTAATAAAATTTACGCAAATTAAAGATTACGGACGATAATTCATTACTTGATAATGATGCAGGTGAATCGGGTTTGTGGTTTTAAAAGATTGAATCAATCGGACTGGGAACAGAAGTATTATAATCAGAAAAAAATTTATTCCGGAATGATATTTTTCACTCTGCCAACTTCTCCTGTAGCCAGTTTTACTTTTATGCCATGCGGATGAAAAGCTGCATTGGTCAGTATTTGCTTCACAAATCCTTCAGTTAGTTCGCCGCTTTGCTGATGCTGTTTCAGCACAATCTCCACCAGTTGTCCGCTTTCTATATTTTTCCGATACCTGCCGTCCATTTTTTATTTCCAGATTTTATTTTTATTGAGCGCTGCCTGGTATTTCCGGGCATTTTGGTTGTGTCCGTCGAGAGTTACTGCAAAATTGTGATACCCGGAAAAATCTTCTTTTGCACACATATACATGTAATTGTGTTTTTCGGCATTCAGAACCGCCTCGATGCTCGAAATTTCAGGAAAATTGATGGGGCCGGGAGGCAAACCCGCATATTTGTAAGTGTTGTAGGGCGAATCGATCAACAGATATTCATTCAATACGCGCCGGATGGTAAAATCGTTCAGTGCAAATTTTATGGTCGGATCAGCCTGAAGCAACATGCCTTTTTTCAAACGGTTCAGATACAATCCGGCAACAATGGGTTTTTCTTCATTTTTCACCGTTTCTTCCTGAACGATGGATGCAATCGTGCTTACCTGTTCGGGTGTCAGTCCCTTGGCTGTCGCTTTTGCTTTCCGGTCATCAGTCCAGAACCGTTTGTATTCGGCAGCCATCCGGTCGGTAAACTGTTCAGGAGTAGTTGTCCAGTAAAATTCGTACGAATTCGGGATGTACATGCAGGGAATGGTTCGTTCCGTAAAACCATATTTCGCATACATGGTGGTATCAGTGAGTCTTTGCAGCAACAGCAGCGAATCCGGTTCAATATATTTGGAAATAGCAGCAGCCAGTTGCTTGAAATTCCGGATGTTGTTGAATGTAACAACTACCGGCTCCTGGCTTCCCGATCTCAGCATATTCACAATCTGGTTGGTATTCATACCACTGTCGAAAAGGTATTTCCCCGGCTTGATGCTGTTGGAATATTTTTTCCGTTTTGAAACCCACTTAAACGCTTTGTTATTGATTAGAATATCGTGTTTTTTTAATGAGTCGAGTACCTGATTAAAGTTGGCTTCTCTAGAAATAATAATACTTCCCGGTGTTTTTACATTGATTTCGAAAATATATTTGAACAACTGATATCCCCTGATTCCTGTTATAACAAATGCAATGGCAACAACAATAATGATGATTTTATTGATGCGGGGGAAAAGCATGATTTTATTTTCGGGTTTAAATTCCATCCTGAAAAGTTTTTTGCAAAAATAAGTTTTTCGCCGGATTTATGCGATTGTGAGAAAAAGCTTAAATGTTCCTGAAAATGACCGGCACGGATAAAAGGATTGGCTGAAAATACCTATTTTCGTGCCTGAAAATAATTGAAAACTAAAAACGATAGATATGCACCACGTTAAATTAGCCGACAATATTTATTATTTGGGGTACAACGATCGCCGCACGCATTTATTTGAGAATATTTGGCCTATTCCGCATGGGGTTTCGTATAATTCATACTTGATAGATGATGAGAAAATTGCTTTGGTAGATACCGTCGAACGTCAGTTTATCGACGACTATCTCGATGACATTCATTCCATCATTGGTGACAGAAAAGTCGATTATTTGATCATAAATCACATGGAACCCGACCATTCGGGAGCTTTAAAAGCAATCGTGGCCAAGTATCCTGATATTATTTTGGTTGGCAATAAAAAGACGTTCGGGTTTGTGGAAAGCTTTTATATGAAGCCGGTAAATACGCACGAAGTATATGATGGTCATGTTTTGGAACTTGGAAAAACCCGGGTTCAGTTTCAGGCAATACCCATGGTACACTGGCCCGAAACCATGGTGTCTTTCGAAGAAACGAACCAAATTTTATTTTCGGGTGATGCTTTTGGCAGCTACGGAACGTTGGACGGCGGTATCTTTGACGATGAAATTAATCTCGACTTTTACGAGATTGAAGTCATGCGGTATTTCACCAATATTGTCGGGAAATATTGTCCGCATACCCAGCGTGCCATTAAAAAACTGGCAGGTCTCGATATTAAAATGATTGCTGCTACACACGGTCCGATCTGGCGCAGCGACCTGAACTGGGTATTGAGCCGTTACGACAAATGGAGTTCCTATACTTTCGACAATGGGGTGATCATCGTTTACGGCTCGATGTACGGAAACACGCAGAAAATGGCTGAAGTAATTGCCCGCCAGCTTTCTGTTCGCGGAATCAGGGACATCCGGGTGTATGATGCTTCGAAAACGCATTCTTCATATATTATTAATGATATTTTCAAGTACAAAGGTTTTATTGTCGGAAGTTGTGCGTACAACAATTCACTTTTCCCGAATGTCGAAACCTTATTGTCGACCATCGAGCACATGGGTATAAAAGATCATTATCTGGGCGTATTTGGCAATTTTTCGTGGAATGGAGGAGGCGTGAAAAACCTGATGAAATTTGCCGAAACAATTAACTGGGATTTGGTTTACGAACCGGTTGAAGAAAAAGGCGCTCTCAAAAAAGACAAGTTTGAACAATGTATTGCACTTGCCAATGCCATGGCTGATAAGTTGCTAGGGTGAAGAGGTTTTTAACCGCATTTTGCCACAATCATTTTATTGTTGGAGATTACGTTCCTTCTATAGGTTCTACAATATGTGATAATACATTTTGAATTTATAGAAAATCTCTGTTTGATTATTTCGGACAGAGATTTTTGTTTTAACAATGATTTTATTGTTAAAAAATTTGACAATGGTTTTATTGTTATTTATATTTGGCAATAAATTCATTGTTAAAAGTATTGTATGAAAAAATGGAAACATCCTCACACAATAACCGGAGATGCAGTTTCCGGGGAAAGTTATTTAAGAAGGCCAAAAATTAATGATTTGTTCTGGCATTTTGTTGAGAAGGGATCTGATGTCCTTTTTACTGCACCCCGCAGGGTTGGAAAAACTTCTATAATGAAAGATATTGAAGCTAATACTCCTAAGGATTATTGGTGCATATATAAGGATGTTGAAGGGGCAACTAATAAAGATCAATTCTATCAGAGAATTTTTGAGATGCTTATTGAACGGTTGAGTTCATTGAAGAAAGCAAAAACATTATTTCGAAAATGGATCAAAAAATATGGTATCGAAAAGATTGGGAAAGATGGCTTGAAAATCGGCAGATACCCTTCAGATTATTACAGTGAGGTGGTTAATTTATTGGAAGAGTTAGCGAAACAAGATATTGCTATTGTCTTACTGATAGATGAGTTTGTCGAAGTTATTCTTAATTTGAAAAATGCAGGGAAAGTTGAAGATGCAATTAGTCTTCTCCATGAATTGAGAGAAATCAGGCATAAACCAGAGTTGAAAAAAATAATTTTTGTGTATGCGGGTTCTATTGGGTTACATTCTGTTGTTAAAGAAATAGGACGTCCAACACTTATAAACGACATAGAACTTCTTCCGATAGATAAGCTTAGTGAACCGGAGTCAAAGCAATTGATACGACAACTAACAGCAGAAGCAACAATTCAGTATTCTGAAGAACTGGAAGATTATCTTATTTTAAAAATAGAACATCTTCTACCATACTTCATTCAGTTAATGATTCAGGAAATTGACCTAATTGCTTTTAAAAGAGGACAAGGGACAGCCGACATGGAAATCATTAACGAAGCATTCAATAGCGTGGTGAAAAATACAGCTAATTTTGATGACTGGATAAAACGATTAAGGGACTACTTAGGCGGCAACTTCCAGTTTGTGAATCAGGTGTTGATCCATTGCGCGCATAAGGGGAAAATAAATATTCAGGAAGTATACGACTTAGCCGTTGATGCGGGAAAAACAGACGTTTATAAAGATCTACTTGATGAACTTGAACGTGATGGATATTTAATCGAAGACAGAGGGAGTTATCGTTTTATTTCTCCATTTATAAAATCGTATTGGTTACACAAAAATCCTGTACTCAAATGAATGATCATAAATCTTTAAGTTTTCAATATTATCAGTCCGCAAACGAAGATGATTGTGGGCTTATAAAAAGAAATTTCATTGTCAGGAAAAAGGAACTTGGATTGATTCTGGCAAATCTGGAAAAAGAGCCGATGAAGAAATCGGTACAACATTTCCTGATTTTAGGAAGACGAGGGAGTGGAAAATCGACCTTATTAAAAAGAATAGAATGTGAAGCTACTGAGAATGAAAAGTTGAAAAATAAATTCGTTGTTGTTAATCTGGCAGAAGAGCAAGGAAGTATTCATCGTTTATTTGACTTATGGGAAGAAGTAATTAAAGCATTGAGAGGCTTTGGTTATGACGATTTACCTGACACTGACTCTTTGGATATTCCTGAAGATTTTGGGGAATATTCCCGGCAACTATATAAATCGATACAAACTTCATTAAAAAAGAACTCAAGAAAGCTATTACTACTTGTTGATAATATTGATAGAATCTTTTTGTCGTTTAAAAATGACGCTCAATTGTTGCGTGAGATACTTTTAAATTACGACGATATTAAAATCATTGGAGGAAGCACAGAAATGAGTGAGCATTTCTGGCAGCACAGTTCTCCTTTTTATCAGTTCTTCAGAATTATCCGATTGGAAGCTTTAAGTTCAAAAGAAATAAAAAAGTTACTCATGGCTTGGGCTTTCCACATGGAGGAAAAAGGGATTAAAGATTTTATCAGGAAAAACCCCGGGCAATTGGAAGCTATACGGATTTTAACCGATGGGTTGCCCCGTACTTTGCGTTTTTTCATTGATTTATTAATTAACCGGCCTCAGCAAAACGGATATGCCTATATAAAGAAAATAATGGATACAGTAACTCCGCTGTATCAGGAACGTTTGGGGGCGCTGACTCCCATTGGGCAAAAAATTGTGATGAAACTTGCATTCTTCTGGGATGCTGTTAGTATAAAAGATTTGGTTAAGCCAACGAAAACTGAAAGCAAATTACTATCTGCAATTCTTAAAAAGTTAAATGATATAGGAATTGTTGATAAGATTGAAACTGGGACAAAAAATCATTTATACCGATTGTCGGAACGTTTCTTTAATATGTGGTTAATTGTAACCCAGGGAAATCCTGTTGACAAGCGAAAAGCAAGATGGTTGACTGTATTTTTAGAAAACTGGTATAACGAAAGAGATATAAAATTGTTGATCAGGCAGCATTTGAACGATTTGGAAAAGTGTGATAAAGACCTTGACCATTTAACCCTTATGACAAAGGCCATTGCCCAGTCAAGGTACACAAGTTTAAAAGAAAGAGAATTGCTGATAACGAAAAACTTGTCTGTTGAATCTTTAAATGCGGAGCTAAAATCAAGTCTTCCTCTCACTTCTTCTGAAATTTTTGAGAAAATCATACGATTAATTAAGGAAGAGAAGTTCGATATGGCTTTATTAGAAGTCCAGCACATTCCGAATGAAGTTGGTGGAGATAAAGATATTTTATTAGGTCTTATTTACAGACAATTAAAAAATAATTCAGAAGCGGAAACACATTATTTGTCAGCAATTAAGAAAGGGAACTTAAATGCAATATCCTCGCTTGCATTATTATATGAAGATCTTGGTAAGTACGAACTAGCTGAAAAGTATTACATCAAAGCTAACGTTGAGAATGGTGATTATGAGGCACTATTCAACCTTGCCTTGTTATATGAGAATCAAAAGAAATATGAATTAGCAGAAAAATATTATCTAGAAGCTATTGGTAAAGGAAATTCCGACGCAATGTTTAATCTAGCATTGTTGTATCAAGATCAAGAAAAATATGATTTATCAGAAAAATATTATTTAGAAGCTATTGAAAAAGAGGATTCCAGTGCAATGTGCAATCTCGCTATATTATATCAGAATCAAGAAAAATATGATTTATCAGAAAAATATTATTTACAAGCTATTGATCAGAAAAATATAGATGCAATATTTAATTTAGCCTTATTATATCAAAATCAAGAAAAATATGAACTTGCAGAAAATTATTACCTTCAAGCTATTGAGCTGAAGAATTCAAAGGCAATATTTAATTTGGCTTTGTTGTATCAAGATCAAGAGAAATATGAATTAGCAGAAGAATATTATTTGCAAGCCGCTGAGGGCGGTGATTGTCAGGCTATTCATAATTTATCACTGCTTTATTATTTTCAGTCCTATGACAAAGTTAAATCGCTTAATATTTGTTGTCGATTTTCATCTTCAAACTTGATAAAAAGACAAGTAACCATATTAATCCGTTTGTGGAACGGAGATACAAACAAAATTGATGAAGAAATTTGGGAGATAGCCAAATCAGAAGAAGGATTGGATAAACTGTTTGTTTTGCATTTACTTGTTCATTATCAGAAAAATATAGTTTGGAAAATATTTAATGATTTAGAAATTAGGGATCAAATGAAAGACAAGTTTAAGCCACTATATTATGCAACATCAATTTTAATCAATGACAAAGAAACCGAATTGAATCGTTTAAAAATTCCACCGGAAATAGAAGATACGGTGAATGATATTCTTCGTGAAATAGAAAGGCTTCGGGGAATGTATTATAAAGATTGAAAGAAATCAAAAGCCACTGTCGTTTTACCGAGCAGTGGCTTTCTCTTTTCTACATAAATCTATCACTAACCATTATCTGTTCCCCGTATCACAGCGTGACTCCGGTTTTAAAAATTGAAATTTCTTTAAATCCCGATTCTTCGTGTTTTAGCTTTTTCCCGTTGGCAACTTCAATGATGAATTGGATAAATTCCTCAAGCAGTTGTTCCATCGTCTTTCCGGTCAGCAGGCTTCCCGCATTAAAATCGATCCAGTTGCTCTTTTTCTCGGAAAGGGCTGTGTTGGTCGAAATTTTCATGGTAGGAACAAAACTGCCAAAAGGTGTTCCCCGTCCGGTTGTGAAAAGAATCAACTGGCAACCGCTAAATCCCAGCGCCGACGAGGCTATCAGGTCGTTGCCCGGCGATGACAAAAGATTCAATCCCTTTGTTTTGATCGGTTCGGCGTATTTTAAAACATCAACTACAGTTGCCGTTCCTCCTTTTTGTGTGCAGCCCAGCGATTTGTCGTCCAGCGTAGAGATACCGCCGCTTTTATTTCCCGGTGACGGGTTTTCGTACACTGGTAAATTATGTTGCAGGTAATATTCCTTAAAATCGTTGATCAGATTCACTGTCTTGTCGAAAACGGTACGGTCTTTGGCTCGTTCCATCAGTAACGTTTCTGCTCCGAACATTTCAGGTACTTCGGTCAGAATGGTCGTTCCTCCTTGTGCTACCAAAAAATCGGAAAAAGCGCCCACCAACGGATTCGCTGTAATTCCTGAAAAACCATCGGAACCGCCGCATTTTAGTCCAACATTTAATTCCGAACCCGGAACCGGTTGGCGTCGGTCATTTTTCATTTCCTGAAAAATCTCATTCAGCAGTTTTACTCCTTCTTCAATTTCATCTTCAACATCCTGTGCTGCCAGAAATTTGACCCGGGCTGTATCGTATTCGCCAATGATGGCTTTCATTTGGCTGATTTGGTTGTTTTCGCAGCCGAGCCCCAGCATCAGCACGCCTCCCGCATTCGGGTGGTTGATTAATGCGGCCAGCGCTTTCTGAGTGTTCACATGGTCATCGCCCAATTGCGAACAGCCGTAATTGTGTTTGAAAACTTCAACTGCATCAATGCTTTCGAGTGGATTACTTTCCCGTTTGAAAATATCGATGATCTGCTGCGCTTGTCCGTTTACACATCCAACGGTGGGTACAATCCACAATTCATTACGGATTCCGGTTTTGCCGTTCGACCGCACATATCCGTTAAAAGTCAGGTCCTGTTTTTCAATATTCAGTTCATTCTGTTTTTGCTGAAACGAATATTCAATAGTGCTTGATAAATTGGTTTTCAGGTTATGCACATGAACTGTTTCGCCCGGTTGAATGGTTTGTGTGGCATGACCGATCGGCGCTCCGTATTTGATGACATTTGTATTCACTTCAATCACCCGGAGCGCTAGTTTGTACCCGACTGAAATATCGTCAGTAAGAACAAGGTGCTGGTTGTTAATTGTAACAGCTTCGCCTTTTGTACCGGCCTCGATACACACGGCCACATTGTCGTTCGGATTGATTTTTATAAATTTTGCCATCTTCCGGTTTTATTCTTTATGAATTTGAATCTTCCTTTTTTGTTATGAAGCAAGTCGGTCGGGACCAATTTTCATCAGTGGGTTGTTTTCACTCAAAACGGCCTTTACTGCTTTTTTCATTCCAACCTGCTCAATTAAAAACAGATAACAGGTTACAGAGATCGTGAGGTTCGGAATTTCGTTCAGGTTACGTTTCCAAACTTTATCGAGGTTCAGCACTTTTTCAACCAGATGCTCGATCGAGATTGGCCTTCCGTCGCATTCGGCCCATGCCTGTTTGTAAAAATCAAGTATCCATTGGTCGTCTTGTATAGGATAACGTACGCCATTTGCTTCACCTTTAAAATAAGCAATCATGGCGGCTAACGAAAATACCAATTTTTGAGGAAGCATGCCATGTGTTTCGTAATAATTGATCAACGTTGGCAAGTTCCGGGTTTCCCATTTCGACATGGCATTCAGTGCAATACTCTGCCACAGGTGGCGAATGTACGGGTTGCGGAAACGTTCCAGTATTTTATGGGCAAACGATTTTAGTTCTTTTTCGCTGCCGTCGAGTGCAGGCAAAACTTCGTCGTAAACAAGTTCTTTCATAAAACTTCCTACTTCGAGGTTCTCAAATGCTTCGCGAACAGTTTCCATCCCACTCAGGAACGACACTGCATAGCTTCCGGTATGACAGCCGTTTAAAACCTGAACTTTTTGTTCCCGGAAACGGGTCATGTCTTTTACAAATTTTACGTCCAGTCCGGCTTTTGCCGCAGGAAATTCATTTTGCACCCATTCCGGCGCTTCAATTACCCAAAAATGGAAATATTCACCAACTACTACAAGGTTGTCTTCAAATCCAAGTTCAGCTTGTATTTCTTTGATTTCTTCACGCGGAAATCCCGGAACAATACGGTCGACCAGCGTATTGCAGAATGCGCACGAGTTTTCGACCCAGTTTTCAAAATCCTTGCCTAGCTGCCAGCTTTGGGCGTGTTTAAGTACATATTTTTTCAGCATATCGCCGTTTCGGTCGATCAATTCGCAGGTAAAAAAAATCAACCCTTTGTTTGTGTCCCCGTTAAATGCCTTGAAACGTTCGAAAAGTAGGGCCGCAATCTTCCCCGGAAATGTTTTCTGAGGTTTCATTTCCAACGAATCGGTTTCGTCGAACGAAATACCTGCTTCGGTAGTATTCGAAATCACAAAACGCAAATCCGGGTTAAGAATTCTTTCTCTGTAGGTTTCGTAGTCAGTATACGGATTGATCCCTCTGTTAATGCAGTCGATAAGCGAATATTCCTTTACCGGCTCGCCATTTTTTATTCCTTTTAAATAGACGTGGTACAAACCATCCTGATTGTTCAGCATATCGGCCATTCCCTGCGGAAGCGGCTGGACAACATCGACTCCTGTATTGAACCCGATTTCCTTGTTCATTTTATTGATCATCCAATCGGCAAAAGCACGAAGGAAATTTCCTTCACCAAATTGCAAAATACGGCTGGGGTATTTTTTTGTCTGAACTGCTGTTTCTCTGTTTAGTTGCATCTTTTTCTGTTTTTGTCGTTGTTCCGTGTTCGTACACGGAATGATTCAAAAATAAACCGTGTTCGCACACGGAATTGTGATGCAAATATAAACCATATTTTAAACGAAACAATTTATCTGATTTTATTTGCGTTTTAAGTGTCAGATAATTAATGTTTTAGATCTAAATAGTTAACGATTATTTAATGAATGTGAAATTTGTATTTCATTTTTGTGAATGATTATCATTATTTTTAGGCAAGTTTTTAGGAAAAGGTGGAAAAAGGGAATCCGATTTATGTGTTTACCGGCGGTCCGGGATTTGGTAAATCCGCGCTGATCGATTATTTGAAAAATCTGGGGTACAAAACAGGGAATGAAGTTGCCAGAGAGATCATCTGTGAACAGCGGAGTATAGGTGGAACTATTTTGCCGGAAAAGGATATTCGTTCATTCCAGAAGGAAGTTTTAAAGCGGAGGCTTGCATTTTACGAATCGGTTGGCAGTGGTGAAATTGCGTTTTCCGACAGGGCCATTCCCGATCAAATTGCCTTTGCAAGATTCAATGGTTTTGGAACTCCTGATGTTTTGGTCCGGTATGCCGAAGAATACAGGTACAATGAAAAAGTTTTTGTGACGCCTCCCTGGAAGGAGATATACAGAAATGACGCGGAACGGACGGAGACTTTTGAAAAGGCCTGCGAACTACACCGGATAATCGTTGGCGTGTACGAAGAATTTAACTACACATTAATTGAACTTCCTTGTATTGATATAAAACAAAGAGCTGAATTTGTGCTAAACCTAATATATTGAAAAAATGAGTTTTAACCGTCGTTCATTTCTGAAGAAAGCAGCAGTTTCTACCCTTGCTGCATCCGGCATTCCTGCGATTGTTGATGCTGCAATGCAAGTTGATAAAAAGAAGAAAAAAGGAGTTCCGCTAATTAAGGGAAACGATATTATTCTTTTTCAGGGAGATTCAATTACCGATGCAGGGCGCGACAGGGGAATTAACAGCCCCAATGCACACAGCGCTCTTGGAAATGGTTATGTGTTTCTGCTTGCAGCCCGTTTGTTGTATGAATTTCCCGGCCAGAACCTGAGTATATACAATAAGGGGATCAGTGGAAATAAAGTTTACCAGTTATCGGACCGTTGGCAACCTGATTGCCTGTTGATTCGCCCGAATGTGCTGAGCATACTGGTCGGTGTTAATGATTTTTGGCACACCCTGACTCACAATTATACAGGCACGGCAGCAACCTATGAAAACGATCTTCGTGGTCTCTTGAAGAACACAAAGAACCTGATGCCCGGAACCGAACTAATTATTGGCGAGCCTTTTGCCATGACCGGTTGTTCTGCCGTTAACGAATCATGGTTTCCTGAGTTCAATAAATACCGGGCTGCGGCTAAACGTATAGCTATCGAATCGGATGCTATTTTTATTCCGTACCAGGAAATTTTTAATAAAGCAACAGAACTAGCCCCGGCTCATTACTGGTCCCACGATGGTGTACATCCGTCGGTTGCCGGTTGCCAGTTGATGGCAGAAGCCTGGGCAAAAGCCGTGCTGTAGTAAAAAAATCAGACAGGATTTTTACGGGCTAAAATCAGATTATTAGTTTTCCTTCTTTAGTTACGTTGATGGAAACAGTTAATGGAGGGAAGGCCGATCTTTCTAAAAGATGACTATAAGAATATACCCGGATTTTTGTTTTCCAATCAGTATATCTTGTGTCAAGTAAATCAATTGAATTATAAGGTATTTTTAATATCGAATTCTCGAAAGAAACTGATATAAAATCTTTTTCTGCAGAATTTTTGCAAATGATGCCGTTTTTAAAGACCAAATCTTTATCGATAACATTGTATACCCATATATCAATAAATGGGAAGGTGTAATTATAACCATTGATTGATTCTCCGTCTTCATGCCAAACTTTATAATATGGACAATTTGTCCCAGGTTCAATAAAATTACATGAATAATACCCATTTCCATATTCTTTCAGTACATTGAAAAATAAATCAATATGTTTTTCTTCGATGCCGAGATCAACATCGTCGTCCCAGGGCATTATTCCTCCGTGGCGTATATATCCAAGATGGGTGCCTCCTTGTAATACCAGATCAATGTTTAGTTTAAGAGCGATTTTGCTGATCACTTGCAATAATGCTTGTACCTTGGTTTTGCGAAGTTCTGTCCATGGACTGTTTTTTAATATGGCATCCCATATTAATTGTTTTCTTTCAGGATATTCCCATCGAATAATGTTGGAAAAGTCAAACCAATCAACTACCTCAGTATAAGTATTTAACTTCTCACTGAAACTTAGAGCCAATATAGTATCGTCAAGTCTGTCATATATAGTCTGAATCTGTAAAAGTTTTTTTGCCCCGTTGCGGCTTATAAAATAACATGAATTACTCCATTGAAATCGTAGTAAATAAGGCTCAGCATCTCTCATTTCCCTAATATTCGGATTCAGCAAGGTCATGCCTTTATTCATCTGGCTTCTTTCGTAAAAATCATTTGCATCATACGGGAAGAATATATCCCAATCATTAGGCATTGTACTAATTGTATATATAATGTCTTCAAAAGAAGCAGTTATATTTACGTTGCTCTCAATAATCATACACCATGGTTTATCTTTTTTTAGGAAATTAGTCCATATATTTCTGTGTGTTATGTAATTGAAAATCTCACTATTACTAAGTTCAAAATTGTACTTCTTAACATGGAAATGCTGTTCAATATTAATCTCAGAAAAAGATTGGTGCATTTGATCACCGATATATTCTTCTTCAACATTGTATTGGTCTAAATCGTTTATTTTTACCACACATTTTTTCTGAAAATCATGAAGTTGTATCTTGTAAATATGCATGACGATTTAAATTATGGTGTGTATGAATTTTGCTTCTCTAAATATTTTACAAGCTGTTCTTTTGTGTTAATAGAAAACCAGGGATGAGGATACAAATCGGAGACATATAGCATGTTTTTATCAATTAACACGGACCATATTTGATTAAAATCTTCATGCTTTGCTATATGTTTGTTGATAATATATGGATTAATTATCTGAATACCGGAACAATAGATTGAAGTGCGTTTTGTACGTGATAGTGAAAGTACCATCCTGTCTTTTTCCTTAATGTAATCTCCATCAATGCCAGAAACTGGCCTGACAGGAACTATCATGCACGGTGGTGAACCTATATTTATGTAGTTTGAAAATATGAACGGAATATCTAAAAAGGTTATAATATCGCATGTTAAGACTAATACAGGTTCATTTATATATTTTAAAGAAGAGTTGAATACCCACCAGGAATTTCCTTTATAGCTTGTATCAATGATTTGATATTTCTGATTACTGGCAAGGAATTTAATCAACTCATTTTTTTTGTGGCCTACAGTAATAGAAATACTGTCTATCTTTTGATCTAATTGTGTCAGTGAATATGATAGTAAGGGGATACCTTTAACATCAACTAAAGCTTTGGGAATATTTACCGTAAGTTCTTTCATGCGTTGTCCGTTTCCCGCAGCCATTAAAACAGCATAATTAGGATACTTTCCCATTTTATTGAATTAAAGCCTTAATGCTATTTTTTGATTGAACCTTTTTGAGTACCCGGCTGAATTATTACAGACCACATTATATGTTGCGTATGTATAAACATTAGATGTAATGTTGTTGTGGTAAATATATTAATTCCGAAGTTGTCAAAAGTCGATTGTTGAAAAGAAAGAACGATACCATGTGATTGGTAATCAATAAATAGGTATCATTCTTTCAAAAAAAATAATGTTGAGCAAAAATATAATAAAAAAGAGATTTGCCCA
>Ga0209319_1000219_pt1 | contig 92365 bp, 80 predicted proteins | sample RifGroE2_FD_184000 | JGI IMG/M metagenome (GOLD analysis project Ga0209319, IMG submission 184000) | Groundwater microbial communities from Rifle, Colorado - Groundwater E2 (SPAdes) (version 2) | ecosystem: Environmental > Aquatic > Deep subsurface > Groundwater | place: Rifle, Colorado, United... | reverse complement strand
GTACCAATGCCTGGCTGGATGCTTTTAAGGCAATCCTGGTCCGTTTTGAAACAAATGCTGTGCATTGGAAAGCCCTGAATTTAATGGCCTTTTGCGTGATTTTACTACGTCAACTTTAAACAACTTCAATGTACAAATTAAATTATTGCAAAGATTGGCAGACTGCCTTTTTTAGAAGATTGAATCTATTTTGGGGTATAACAAATGAGGGAAAGTTGCAACTTGCGGACATAAGAAAGCCCGGCTTCTGAAAACCGGGCTGAAATTTTATACAATCCGGGAATTCATTATCCAGCAGTTATTGCTTCAACCGGGCAAACTTCGGCACATGATCCGCAATCAGTGCAGATATCAGCGTCAATTTTATAGATGTCTCCTTCGCTTATTGCTTCAACCGGACACTCATCAATGCAAGTACCGCACGCAATGCATTCATCTGAAATTTTATAAGCCATAATTCTTCGTTTTGAGTTATAATATTAGTTGCAAAAGTATAAAGTTTAATAAAAATACAAATATCAAATGCAAATTTAATTTGTTCCTGGAAATCAAATATCATTCTTTTCTGTGTTCCCTGTTTTTATAATATTTACACAGACTGCTCAAACCGCATTGTCCGCATTTCGGGTTGCGGGCAAGGCAAATATATCGTCCGTGCAGGATCAGCCAGTGATGACCGAGAGGCACCAATTCTTCCGGAAAATATTTCATCAGTTGTTTTTCGGTTTCCAATGGTGTTTTTGCATTGGTGGTCAACCCGATCCGCGCAGCTACCCTGAAAACATGCGTATCGACAGCCATTGCTGGTTTGTTGTAAACAACCGATGCAATAACATTGGCCGTTTTTCGTCCCACGCCCGGCAGTTTCTGCAACAAGTCAACATCGTCGGGCACTTCACCACCAAATTCTTCCACCAGCATTTTTGCCATTCCAACCAAATGTTTCGATTTATTGTTCGGGTATGAACAGGTTTTTATGTAATCAAAAACTTCCGCAGGTTCGGCCTCTGCCATTCTTTCGGCAGTTGGAAAACGTTTCAGTAAATCAGGGGTAATCTGGTTCACCCGCTTGTCGGTACATTGCGCTGATAAAATCACGGCAACCAGCAATTCAAAGGGAGTGCCGTATTCAAGTTCAGTTTCAGCAACCGGCATTTCTTTCTGAAACCAGGCGATCACTTTCTCAAAAAGTTCTTTTTTCTGCATGAAACCTGTTTTAAAAATCATTATAAAAATACAGTTTCCTTTTATTCCGGCAAGAATAGCCTGATAATTATCCCGTTTTTTATACAAAGAATACGGATTTACTTGTCCATAAAGCAAACTGATGGTAATAGTTGTAGGCCCGGTCGAAAACAACCATACAGTACGAGATCAGCTCCAGTTCCTTCAAAAAGTTTTTGTCGTGTACTTTGGCTTCCGTTATTTTAATAAACCGTCCAACCGACTGTACAGCATCGATGAGCATATGAACCTTTAGCCCGCCTTTCTTTTTGCCATCATTCTTGGGATTGCGCCCAACTCCTTTCAGAATGTCACTGAATAAACGGATAGTGGTGGAATCAATAAGTAATACTTCTTTAAAGGTGAGCCCAAATGTCCGGCTGTCCGACAAAAAACTTTGATAATGGCGTACCAAACTAAAATATACATCTTCAAAGAACTTACTGTCCCGGTTCCGCATCCCATCGCAGGCGGTGCTTTTGGCCGGGGCCTTCTCAAGTCCCAGAAGGTTCAGCTTTCCGCTCATTGCACGCAGCCTCTCACAAATCTCGGTCATCGAATCGCAGCGGCTAAAGATGCCGAAAAGAACAGTTGTCAACTGTGTTTTTGCCTTAAAGGCTTTATAATAATAGTCGGCGTTGTGCTTCTTTACCAAATTGGGTAAATTGATCTCGTCAATCAAATTTATAACCTGTTTGAAGATCGGCTGTCCGACAAATTTTATTTCCGTATTTTTGCCCATGTTGTGGTCTTATTGCAAAACAAACTTACACATGGGGCCAAACCTTCGGGGAGTAACCCCAACTTTTAATTTATTCCTCGTTTAGTAGTGATTTGAAATAGAAACCAAAACAAAATGATGCTGCGAGTCCTAAAATCAGTAATGTTGCTTTTTTCATTTTTCTTGGATTTATGTTTGCAGTGCAGACGGATACCCGTTAGTTTGCAAAATTGAATTCTACTTTTCGCAGTCCCCGTGGCAGCCGGCCACCTTTTAACTGGAATAACGGCGAAATAACAGATACTCTCAGCCAGGATATAAAATCAAGCGCTTCGAAATACTCGCCCCTCCCGATTTTACCTGCCAGTTCCAGCATCTTGCTTTTGCTGTCTGAAATCTTTTCTTCAGTAACCAAAACCAGGTCGAGATCGGAATACTCGTCAATTTCATTGGTAATTCAGGAACTTCCGACGGCTAATCCTGCAATAGAGGCTGTCCAAAAAGTCTGAGATCTAGTTATCCCGAACTTGTTTCGGGATCTCATCTTTCTAATAATCAGACCCTGAAACACCCCGAAATTTCGGGGCAGGGTGACGCGAATTGCGTATTTTAGAACTTTTTGAACAGCCTCTTGCCTGTTCAGCAAATTTCTTTTGTATCATTTTGCTGTATGTTTTTTATTCTCATACAAAAATAACATGTAACCGGTTGCGGACAATGATTTTACTCCGGAACGCGGAAGGGGAGTGTAAAATAAAATGTGGAGCCTTTTCCTTCGGCTGATTCGACCCGGATTTTGCCTTCCAGCATTTCGACGTATGCTTTCGAGATGGAAAGGCCCAACCCGGCTCCTTCGTAGTTGCGGGTATATGTAAGGTCAACCTGCACGAAACGCTCGAAAATTGCCTGTTGCTTTTCGGGGGCAATTCCCCGGCCTGTGTCCTTTATGTAAAATTCGATCGTTTCCCCTTTAACCGCATAGCCAAATTCAACTTCTCCTTTTTCTGTAAATTTTACTGCATTGTTGATGAGGTTCATTAGGATTGCATAAAGTTTGCCCGGGTCGGTCCGGATTATTGCCTGATCGTCGGGTAACCCTTTTTTGAAGGAAAAATGCAAGCCCTTTTTCTCTGTTTCCGGACTGAAGAATGTATACAGGTCATCGATTTTCCTGTTCACATTTGCTTCGGATACTGAAACCTTCATTTGTCCTGATTCAATTTTCGAAATATCGACAAGCTGGTTAATCAGGTTCAGCATTCGTTTTCCACTGTCTTCAATGATCTGTATGTACATTTTCTTTTGTTGACCGGTAAGAACAGGTTCTTTTAAAAGACTGGAAAATCCAATGATGCCATTCATCGGGGTCCTGATCTCATGGCTTATGTTTGCAAGAAAAGCCGATTTCAAACGATCGCTTTCTTCGGCACGTTCTTTTGCTTTAATCAATTCTGTTTCGGCATGTTTCCGGGCATCAATATCTCTCACCGAACCTTCTATTCCGATGGGTATATTATCGGGGCCGAACAGTTTATGGGCGTTGATTGAAACATACTTTACCTTCCCTTCTTTGTTTTTAAACCGGACCTCGAAATCCCAAATTTCGCCGTTTGTATCAATACGGTTGAGCATTTCGCTGTATTCTGCCGGGTCATTATACAACATCACAATTTTCTTTCCTCTCAATTCGTACGGAGGACAACCATTCATCCTGAAAATGGAAGGGCTGATTTCCATGATCGCCCCCTCATTATCAATCTGAAAAAATACGTCCTGCACATTCTCGAAAATCTTCCGGTATTTTTCTTCGCTGTGCCGGAGGTCGTCTTCAGCCTTTTGTTTTTGTTTTTTCAGCCTGGCTTCAGCAAGTGCATGTTCAATAGCCGGGATCAAACGTTTCAGGTTTTGTTTTAACAGATAATCAGAGGCTCCGTATTTCAGCATTTCCACAGCAATTTCTTCTCCCAGAGTTCCTGAAACAATTATAAAAGGCATCTCGGGATACAATTGGGAACAAACTTTTAACGCAGCCGACCCATCGTATGACGGGAGGTGGTAATCGGCCAAAACAATATCGAAATGGTTGTTTTTCAGTTGTTCCAGAAAAGACTGTTCTTTCTCTACCCTGGTATAATCTATCTGAAGCCCGCCCATTTCCATTGCAGACAAAACGAGTTCTGAATCGTCATCGTTGTCTTCGAGGTGAAGGATTTTAATTTTATCCATCTGTCTATATTTAATCATCAATTACTGATGTATTCACCCCGGGGTTCCCTACTCACGGGCAGGAGGTTCATTAATTAAAGCCCAAAAGGTTCCTAAAAGTTCAACTGCATTCATGAAATCGCTGAATACGACCGGTTTAACCACATAGGCATTGGTGCCGAGCCGGTAGCCTTCAATAATATCTTTTTCTTCGTTCGACGATGTCAGTATAACCACCGGCACCAGTTTGGTTGCCTCGTTGTCGCGTAATTGTTTTAGTACTTCCAACCCGCTTATTTTTGGCAGTTTAAGATCGAGCAGGATTACTGCCGGGTTGCCGGTGTTGCGGTCGGCCCATTTGCCACGCGAAAAAATATAGTCAAGGGCTTCGGCCCCGTCGCGGGCCACTGCAATATCGTTGGCAAGGTTTCGGCTGTTAAGCGCATCAAGTGTAAGCTCAAGATCATTCTCATTGTCCTCAACAACAAGAATATGGTTCAGTTTCACATTCATTTGGTTAAGTTATTAGGTTTTACAATGTTTTTATTCGTTTTTCGGCAAGGTGAAATAAAATACAGCCCCTTTTTCTTCTTCTCCTTCGGCCCAGACCCGTCCCCCGTGTCGTGCAACAATCCGGCGGACTGTTGCCAGTCCAATGCCTGTTCCTTCAAAATCTTCAGTAGTATGAAGTCGTTGAAATACCCCAAACAACTTGTTGTCATATTGCATGTTAAAACCGGCGCCGTTGTCTTTTACCGAAAATATATATTCATTTTCTTCCGGGTTGCTATATGAAATTTCAATACGTGCTTTTTCCTTTTTTCCGGTAAACTTTACCGCATTATTTATCAGGTTTTGAAAAACCAGTCTGATGAGAGTTGGATCGGCAACAACCTCGGGAAGTTCCTGAATGTTCCATTCGATATCGCGGGAATCGTTCAGGTCGGATGCGTCGTTAATAATTTCGCCGACAATTGCCGTAAGCGACATCGTGCTTTTCTTCAGATCAGTTCGTCCAAGTCTTGAATAGGTCAGCAACTCATCGATTAACTGTCCCATTTTGGACGCCGCAGTTTTAATTTTCCCGGTAAGCCGGTTTGTTTCGCTATCGGCTTTGTCTTTCAGCGTATATTCAAGTTTCTCTGAAAATCCGATCACGTGGCGCAGCGGGGCGCGTAAATCGTGTGATACAGAATAAGCAAACGATTCCAGTTCCTTGTTCGATTCCTGCAATTGCCTGGTCCGTTCAACTACCCGTTGTTCAAGTTCTTCGTTCAGTTTTTTGATTTCTTCGTCTGCCTTCATCCGCTCGGTTACGTCGTTGGCAAGCACCAACCGGGCGTTCCTGTTTTCATAGTCAATCAGATGGGCTTTTATTTCAACAAAAATATGTTCTCCGTTTTTCTTAATATGCCGCCATGTTCCCGGTTGGTTGAATACTTTTGGCGCATGTGCCGCTTTATAAGCAGCTTCAATATCTTCCGGCAGACGAATGTCCATAATTGTCATATTCAGGAATTCTTTCCGGCTGTATCCGTAATGACGGATGGCCGATTCATTGACTTCCAGAAAAGCCATGGTTTCGATATCGAAAATCCACAATGGCAGGGGATTCATGTCAAACAGGTATTTGTATTTCTTTTCGCTCCTGATCAGCTTTTCTTCTGTTTTTTTCCGCTCAGTAATGTCCACCGAAAGAATAAGAATCCCCTCGGACATGGGTTGCATCCGGAGTTCGAACCATCCTTTGCTGCCATCGGGAAAAAGAAACTCGTTTTCCATGTACTCGATTGTTCGGGCGGTCATACATTTTTGCTCGCGTGCATATACCTCTGTCTGATCGATACCCGGCCATACATCGGTCATTATTTGTCCCAGCATTTCCTCCTTTGGCCTCTTGTTGTGTATTTCGGCCATGTTGTTGATGTACAAATACCGCCAGTCGAACCCGACCAACTGACAACCTTCAATCATATTATCGAGTGTTGTACGGAAACGTTCTTCGCTTTTACGCAATGCCCTTTCTGCCTTTTTTTGTTCCGTGATATCATAATTGATCCCGGTCATCCGCAGCGGGTTCCCCGATTTGTCGCGTACAATGTTCCCAAATGCTTTCAGGTATCTTACACTGCCATCCGGCCAGATTATCCGGAATTCTGTGTTGTATTCCTTCTCACCGGCAAGTACTTTCCGGGTTTCCTCTTCGCTGTGCAACCGGTCGTCAGGATGAAGTCCGTTTGACCATGCCTCGTATCCTCCGGCAAAATCATTTTTTGTAACGCCGTAAAGCTCATACATGCGATCGTCCCAAACCAGCAGGTTCTTCGGAATATCCCAATCCCATACTCCAAATTTTGCTGCACGGGCAGCCATTGAGAAACGTTCGTTCATCAAACTTAATTCTTTGGCTGATTCGCTGGATTTTGATTCAAGTATATTGATGGATATTGCAATTCTCCATATCAGAAATATAAAAACGCTGATTATAACTAAGGAAATTAACTGTAACCCCAGTATGCTGCTGAGAAAACCGGTTGATTGGGCCGCCATGCGGAGCCAGACAAACACCAAAGGGATCAGAAGTAAAACAGGCAGCAACCTGCGCACCATATAACCGCCGAGGTTATTCATTGAAAAAACCAATATAACACCGGTATTGGGACGAAAACAGAAAATGCCAATGCTGAGAATAAAAAAAGTAGCTGCCGTATGCAATGCCATGCTGGTATAATTGGCATATTTATAAAGATCGGAAACATTAAAAGCGTACCCAAATAACGAAAGCAAGTTTACAAAGGCCAAAGCCATGGAAATCAACTGTGAAAAAATATTTTCACGCCTGGTTTTTACATCAATGGCTAAAAGCGACAGCCCTATCAATAGGAAACAGATGGCTGTGTTCAGTGCCATTCTTCCCGGTGAATAGGTTCCCGGGGTTCCCTGCATTTCATGCATAAGTAACTGGTCAATTCCCGCATCGATATTCAAAATATATTCAAAAGTTGTGAGCAGTCCTATGATGATAAGCAGCAAAGCCAAAGCGCGTGCAAGCATCCGGCTTTTTCCTGATCTCGTGGTATGGTGAAACAGATATAACGACAAACCTGCGAGAATGAAGCAAAATGCGGTATTGACCTTCATGGAAACAAAACCGACATTCAGGCTTTTAAGGATTGGAATATCGAAAAACCAGCCAATCATTACCAGAATGCCCACGGCAACAGCAGTTAAACTGGCTACTTGCGAAAGAATGATCATCGCCCGGGCATATCCGGCATGGTTTGAATCCGGATCATCAGGAACACGGAAATCGATATATTTTTTTTCTGAACGATGATTCGAAGCAGAGGAAATCCGGGTGCCTGTAAACGACATCCTTTCCAATATTTTCTGATACCAATTGTTTCGTTTCATACTAAAAAACCGGTCAGTCTTTAATAAAAAAATCGTATAACCCTTTCCTACCAAATATAATAAATATAATAAATGAAAAAACATTTATAGAATCATAAAGTTCAGTATTTTAGGTCTGGAAAAACAATCTGTCGGGAATACCGGTCTTTATAAAATCTTTATACTTCGGCGGTAAATATTTACATCGTCTTTATATTATCCTCTCCTACTTTGCATCGTCATTGTGAATGTGAATTTTATACGGGGATATGACCGGTTTTCGGTAATCAGATGGATAAAATAATCAATTTTAGACTCATACTAAGAGTCCTCAGCAGGAACCTTTTTATTACTTCTGCTTTTTTGCTGGCCTGTGTCGGTGTAGCCTTTTATTTTTCGGAGGAAACCGGTCCTTTTGTATATTCCATGATAATTGCCTTCCTGCTTGGTTCAGTATTTTTTCTGGCAACCCGGAAAAAACAAAAAAATGTCGCAATCACGCAAAAAGATGCGTATCTGACCGTAACAATTTCATGGCTTATCATGGCTTTGACCGGGTGCCTTCCGTATATCTTTTCCGGTTCTATTCCTTCTTTTGTTGATGCGCTTTTTGAATCCGTTTCAGGTTTTTCGACAACCGGGGCATCGATATTAACCGATATTGAAGTATTGCCAAAATCGATTTTGTTTTGGCGAAGTTTAACCCACTGGATTGGCGGTATCGGGATCATTGTATTGGTTATCATCATCATGCCGACTTTGCAAATAGGAGGTTATCATCTTTTTACGCTCGAATCGTCGTTGCAGGAAAAGATACAGCCGACAATAAACGCAGTGGGAACCCGTTTGTTGTTGATTTATATTGGCTTAACCGTTGCAGAGGTAATTCTTTTGCTGGTCGGGGAAATGAACTTTTTTGAAAGTGTCTGTCATGCATTCGGAACCGTTGCAACCGGTGGCTTTTCTCCCAAAAATACCAGCATCGCTTCGTATTCGCCCTATATACAATATGTAATCATGATATTTATGCTGTTGGCAGGGATCAACTTCGTAATTCACTATTACATACTGAAAATGAATTTTAAAAAGGTAAAGGAAAATGAGGAGCTGAGATTTTATTTGCTGGTTGTTTTTTTGATTGGCTCTGTTGTAACGGCATCCTTGTATTTTACCATGAATAAACCATTGGAATCAGCATTTCGTGATGCGTTTTTCCAGGTCATTTCCATTATTACCTGTACCGGATTTGCATCGGCTGATTATCTGCAATGGCCTGTATTTGCCTGGCTTATCATTTTCTTTTCAATGTTCCTGGGAGGCAGTACCGGTTCAACGGCAGGCGGAATAAAAATGGCCCGATATTTAATCCTTTTAAAAAATATTAAACGGTTCTTCCGTCAGTTGTTTTCTCCTCATGCCGTATTGCATATACACCTGAACAAAAAGCTGATAAGCGAGAGTACAAACAGGTCGATATTGTCGTTTATTGTTGTTTATCTGCTGGTTTTTCTTGCAGGAAGTGTTTTGCTGGTGCTAATGGGCATTGACGGAGGGACAGCCTCCAGTTCGGTAGCAACCTGTATGGCCGGAATAGGACCGGGAATCGGAACCGTTGGGCCGGTCAGTAACTTTGCTCATTTGCCCGACTCTGGAAAGTTGCTTCTTTCGTTTCTGATGCTCCTCGGGCGGTTGGAGATATACCCCATATTGGTATTATTTTCAGGCAACTTCTGGAAAAAATAGTTCGGGGAAGATCCGTAAAATAATTAACGATCTAACGATTTAAGTAATGGGAACTATTTATTGTCGTATTTTTTACCCCCAACCCACTAAAGGGCAATGTTATATAGTTAAGAAATTATAGAATTGAAACATTCGATATTTTTTTGTGGACCTTTGAGAATTAGCGGCTTTGTGGCTGATTTTTTCCTGCCCCAACCCCGAAATTTCGGAGCAAAAAACACGAAGGTGTTCACTAAGAATACTTTAACTATATGACATTGCCTTAAAGGGGGCTCATGCTGCGAGTATCTTCAATACTGGTTTGCAGCGAAAGTCCCCTTTATGGCCCCGATTCGGGGCAGGGGTAGTTGAAAGACGGATACAACATTATTTCATTCCTTTTATTTAAGATCGATTTGTTTTATAAAGATTTTATACTCTCTCCATTGATCTTTACATATCCTTTATGATTTCCTTGACAATTTTGTACTGTCGATTAAATTTATGCTCATTGTATGCGCTTAAAGAGTTTTTTATTTCTAATCTCCCTCATGATATTATTTACGGGAACCTCATTTTTACTGTGTATCCCGTATGCAATTTATTATCATGAACCGCTGCTTCCATTTTATTTACCTGCGCTGATCGCATTAATTTCAGGGTTTTTATTTTACACTGTTTCTGATAAAAAATACGAAACCATAAAAAATAACAGGGAGCGTGTTGTTTTGATAATTTCATTGTGGCTCGTGCTGATCATGGCCGGAACGATGCCTTATTTTATAAGTAAAACCATTCCTTCGACAGTTGATGTATTTTTTGAAACCATATCGGGAATGACAGCAACCGGTTCTTCTATTCTTACAAATCCGGAAGGTTTTCCAAAATCCATTTTGTTCTGGCGAAGCCTTACTCATTGGATCGGAGGCCTGGCTACAATCGGTATTTTATTTATCATCATGCCTTCACTGAATGTTGGCGGATATGAACTTTTTTCAGTGAAAGAAAACCCCGCTCGTAGTTTCAGGTTTGTTGCTGTGCGGGTGTTTATGATTTACTGTGTTCTGACGCTTGCACAGGTTCTTTTACTGTTTACGGGAGGAATGAACCTTTTTGAAAGTTTATGCCATAGTTTCGGAACGGTATCTACCGGATGTTTCTCCCCAAAGAATGACAGTATTGCCGGGTATTCGTTCTATCTTCAGTATATCATGGCCTTTTTCATGTTTCTGTCGGGGGTCAGCTACGTAATTTATTACCTGGTAATTACCGGCAAATGGAAAGAGGCCGCGCGGGTCGAAGAAAGCAGGATTTATCTCATCGTACTGGTATCCGTTTTAGCGTTAGTTGCCGGAATGCTATATTTTAAAGTTGAGAAAGAGTTTACTGCTGCATTCAGGGAAAGTGTTTTCCAGGTTACTTCATTTGTTTCTTCTTCGGGATATTCTGTTACCAATTATCTGAAATGGCCAAGTCACATTTTGCCTTTGCTGTATTTGTTATTATTTATTGGAGGTTGTTCCGGTTCTGCCAGCGGAGGAATAAAAATGTCAAGGTTTCTGGTGCTTCTGAAAAATCTCAGATTGCAATTTAAGATACCCGATTTGTCTTTAAACCAGCCCCCTGTAAAATACAACAGAATCAATATTGATGAAAATAATAATCTTTCGATATTGACATTTATTACTGTTTTTGGGATTCTGTTTGTTGTGGGCACAATCTTCCTTTCTCTTTGCGGAACAGACCTTGAACGATCCGTATTTCTAGCTGTCTCGGCACTGTCAACATACGGATATAACATGGGGTTATCTGATTTTCCGAATTCAGGGAAAATGGTTTTGAGTTTTCTTATGATTGCAGGACGACTGGAGATTTATCCCTTATTGCTCCTGTTTCTTCCATGGCTATACAAATCTGCGGGTAATAATCCGGAGGATGCATCTGAGAGATGAAACACAGTACCATTATAATCATATTAAAGCAAATCGGAAGCCTGCTGATTTTATTGGGCATGATCGGTATTGTGCCGTGCATTGTTTCATGCATCTATCTGGAGTGGTATTCGGCTATTGGTTTTTTGCTGGCTGCGGTTATTACTTCAGGTGCCGGTTTTGTCCTTTACCGGTTGCTTTATCATGCCGACGAACCGCAGTACAATCATGCTCTTCTTGTTGCTGCTTCAGGTTGGTTGGGGATCACCATAATGGGCGGGTTGCCGTTTTATATCATTGCACATATTACCCCTCTTGAAATAATGAATCAGTTCATTCCCCACGGGGCAGATTATACGATCTCCAGCCTGGTCTATTTCAAAAATCCCGTACACTGCTTTTTCGAAAGTATGAGCGCGTACACAACAACAGGACTTTCAATGGCCGTTCATGAGCCTTCGGTAGGCAAAGGGGTGCTTTTTTACCGTTCTCTGGCCCAGTGGTTTGGAGGCGCCGGGTTCATTGTGATGGTTTTGGCTGTGTTCAGGCAAACATCGGGGAAAAGTGCAATTTTGTTATATGGTTCGGAAGCAACCGGCGAGCGGCTAAAACCGAAAATAATAGAAACAGCAAGGGCTATCTGGAAAGTTTATTTATGGGTTACATTATTCTCTGTGGCCTATCTGATCATCGGTACATGGCTGATTTTGCCGGATTATCCGTTGGCGGATACTATTTTTGATTCGGTCAATCATGCAATGTCCGGTCAATCGACAGGCGGATTCAGTACATTGGATAATCACATGGCTGATTACCATTCTGTTTCAATGGATATGCTTTATCTGTTGCCCATGATTCTCGGTTCATTTTCGATACCTTTCTATTATAAAGTGATTTACGAGAGACGATTTGGCGAACTGTGGAAGGATATTCAAACCCGTTGGCTGATTATTGCATTTGTAATCGGAAGCCTTGTCCAGTCGTTTTTATTATTTCGTGCTGACAGTGTTCCGAATCCCTTGCGCGAAGGAATTTTCCAGTTTGTCAGCGCCATGTCGACTACCGGATGGCAAACTTCAAATATTGGCAACTGGGACTGGATATCGGTTGTGTTTATTGTTTCAGCCGCTATGTTTGTTGGCGGGGCATCCGGGGCAACTGTCGGGGGAATTAAAATGATCAGGGCGCTGGTGATTCAAAAAGGGCTTCGGTGGCAGGTTAGCAAAACATTTTTATCCTCAAATACGGTAAAATTGATAAAGTTTAACGGCAAGTCGATGTTGCCTGAAGAAATGAACGAGGAATTTACGAAGGCAGCTTCCTTTGCAATTATATTCTTCTTATTTATACTTGGTTCATCGCTTATAACTACGTTTTTCATAGGGAACGATTTTACCTTTGCCGATGCTTTGTTCGAGTCGGCTTCGGCCCAGGCAACAGCAGGCTTATCGTCAGGAATCACCGACCCGTCGATGTCTCCGGCACTGGAGTTAATTTATATTTTCCAGATGTGGGCGGGAAGATTGGAAGTAATACCGGTACTGGCAATGTTCAGGGCGATATTTTTTGGAACAAGGCCAAAGATTATATGACTAAACTTTTATCGGAAGGAAAGCATGATTTACCTAAATTTGTACTTTTACGCATCGAATGGACCAAAAAGAAATCATAAAACACAGGCGCTTTCCGGGTTTTAATTCAAGGATTAATCACTATGTACTATCCTTTGCAATCGTTGGGGTTACAACGTTGATATGTACACCCCTTTCCAATACCGAAAGTTACCATGTGGTTTCCTTTATATTGCTTTTTGTGGTTTCTATTCTTGCAACCTTTATGGGGATAGGCCCTGTTTTTATGGTTTCCACCCTGAGCGCACTGGTCTGGAATTTTTTCTTTATTCCTCCTCATTATACCTTTCATATCGATAAAGCTGAAGACATTTTGATGTTCGGTATGTTTTTCATTGTTGCCCTGGTAAACGGGGTGCTGACGACCAAGGTGCGGAAACAGGAAAAACTGGCGAGGGAAAGGGAAGAACGGACCAACGCCCTGTTTCAGTTAACCCGCGATTTGTCGAAAGCCAGCGGTATTGATGAAGTACTGGCAACTGCCATCCGGGAAATAGATCACCATTTTTCAGTGAGTTCACTTTTTATTTTGCAGGATGGGAACAACATCCTTCATTTTTCCGGAAGATTGCAAAAAGAGAAAAAACTTACGCCGGAAGAACACGAGGTGGCCGAGTGGGTATTTAAAAATTCCCGGACAGCAGGCTCTCTGACCGATACGTTTCCTTCGGTTGAATATACGTTTTATCCTCTTCCCGGAAACAGGCTGACTCCCGGTGTTTTGGCCGTAAAGTCTGAGAAATTGTTTTCGGGGAGCCAGAAAACATTTTGGGATACCTTTGTTGCCCAGATTTCCAATGCACTGGAAAGGGAATTTCTTGGAGAATTGGCACAGAAAGCGCGGTTTCTTGACGAGTCGGACCGCTTGTACAAGACCTTGTTTAACTCGATCTCGCATGAATTGCGAATACCTGTTGCCACCATCATGGGGGCTTCCGATACGTTGCTGAATTCACCGCATCCCGGAAATATACAATTCGCTTTAAGCAACGAAATATTTACTGCTTCTCTTCGCCTGAACCGGTTGATCGAAAATCTGCTGAATATGTCGCGCCTCGAAAGCGGCCATATTTCTGTGAGATTGGACTGGTACGATATAAATGATCTGGTGAATAAAGTAGCTGAAGATTTAAAGGATGAGATGAAACCGTATTCGCTGGAAATAAATATTCCTGAAAATATGCCCCTGGTTAAAATTGATTTTGGCCTGATGGAACAGGTGTTGTACAACCTGCTGTTCAATGCGTCGCAATACGCACCGGCAGCTTCGTCTATAAAACTGAATGTAGGCCATAAAAACAGAGAACTGGTAATCCGTATAACAGACCGCGGGCCCGGTTTCCCGGGAGAAGCATTGAAGGATGTGTTTAAAAAGTTTTTCAGGGTCGACGGCAGCAAAACAGGAGGACTGGGGCTTGGCTTATCCATTGTAAAAGGTTTTGTTGAAGCCCATAAAGGTTCTATAACGGTTTGCAACCGGAAAAACGGCGGTGCAAAATTTACTATACGGATACCTTCGGAAAATCCGGACATCAGAAACTTACAGCTTGAAAATGAATGATAATGAAACCATATTGGTAATTGACGATGAATTGCAGATTCGCCGTCTGCTTGAAATAACCCTTTCGGCAAACGGATATAAAACCCTGCATTCGTCAAACGGTAAGGATGGCCTGGTTGATGCTGCGACCCACAATCCTGCCTTGATCATACTCGATCTCGGGTTGCCCGACATTGAAGGTCTGGAGATTTTAAAAAAACTGAGGGAATGGTTCTTTAAACCGGTTATTATTTTGTCGGTGCGTAATTCGGAAGAAGACATAATCGCTGCTTTGGATTTGGGCGCCAATGATTATCTCACCAAACCGTTTCGTAGCGGCGAATTGCTGGCCCGTATCCGTGCAGCCATCCGTGCAGGCGAAGATAAAAATGATACGCCGGTTTGGGAATTCGGATCGTTAAGCATTGATATGGCAAATCATGTAGCAAGGAAGAACAAGGAAATTTTGAAACTTACATCCACCGAATTTTCCCTGCTATGTTTGCTGGCCCGCAACCAGGGGCGTGTACTCACTCATCAGTATATCCTTAAAGAAGTATGGGGCTATGGTTATCTGGAACAGACTCAATACCTGAGGGTGTTTGTAGCTCAGTTGCGAAAAAAAATTGAAGACAACCCATCGAAACCTGCCTTACTAATTACCGAATCGGGAATTGGTTACCGGTTTGGAGATTGATTTTGCTCTTTCCTGTTTCAATCTGAGTTTAAACTATTGCATTCGTTCCTGAGCAGGTAAAGTTTAGTGACTCACTGTTTTCTTTCTTCAACTTCGCTTTAAGATATTTCCAATAGTTGCGGGTTTTGGTGTAGTCGTCCTGATCGGTAAGCAAAGCTACAATATCCAACACACTAAACCACCACTTGGCGTTTTGCTCGTCCCAAACGGCTCGCACTTCGCGGTCGTCGAAAAAACGTATGGATATTTTTGCATTACTCATAATTTAAATGGTATCTATTCTGTCACTCTGTAATTTTCTGTCCAAAGGTATGGTAATTTATATCTTGTAGTTGCTGTATACTATGTTACAATGACCGCCAACGTAGGAATCCACACGAATCCACACGCGGGCGGATTGCGGGTCCCGAATCGGGATCAAGCCGGAAAGCAGCCCGGGCGGAAAGATACACACCGAAAACCACCGTTGCCGCGGACGGGTAGCTGAAGTTGGGTGCTGACCTTCCTTTCATCTAGTTAATCCTTAACTATATTCAAAAAAGCTAATCCGTTACTTATTTTCTTACAATTAAGATTATTGCTTACTGAACAATTGTTTAAGAATTTCTGATGGGTTCACAATGGGGATATATAAATCTGCAAATTTTGTACCCAGTGCGTTTTTAGCAAGCAAAGCACGAGAGTGGCTAATAGATAAGCTCAAGAAAGTAACCAAAACATTATCAGGTATATCGAATTCATTTCTATCAGGTTTATGAAAATTGGCCAATTCAAGAAATAAAAACACATTGCTTGTTTTTATTTTCATAAGTACATTACCATTTGTTGGATCAACAAAGGTGGTGGTGAGAAGCATTTCAACCGATTTGTCATTTAAATTAATATTGGTAGTAAGTTCAAAACCAATGTTGGCAATCGGCGGATTCGCTAACTCAAATTCTTCATTTATGAAAAACTCAATATCCTTGATTTTTTTTACTGCTATGTTTACCTGTGTCTGTTCCATTTTAAGCTGCTTCTAAAACGTAGGTTTCACCTGATTGTTGAATGTTTACTGAATTAGCTGTTTCTCCAGATGAAATATTTACAATCAACGGTCTAGTAATTAAATTGAAATATTGTTTGTATTCCATCTCAAAACGTTTTTGACGGTCTTCCTGTATGTATTGTTCGAGATTTTTGAATTCGAAAGCAGGTGCCTTCTTCAAAGCGAGAGACAACTCAATCATTTTCTTTAGAGTGTAATTGAAATTGCCATTCATTATTTGTGATATGTAGCCTTTTGAAACTCCAAGCTGTTCTGCAAGCTGGGTCTGATTCATACCTTCTTTTTGGATGTATTCAGCTACCATGCGGTAAATGTCGTTCTGAAGTGTTTCGAACCAGTATTCTTTGGTTCTCAATAATTCGTCTCTCTTAATCATGGTTTTTGGTTAAAGTATTCTTTTTTTATATTTCTAAAGTGCTTAATGTCGGCCTTTTGTGAGCCTTTCTTTCCACCACATACGATTATACGTCCTGTACTTTTATCGTGAAAAAGATAAACGCGCAAATGATGTGTCTTAATTTCATATTCCTTGTTGCTCGCCTTTTTAGGTGTTATATCCTTAAATTTTGTTTGTGGCAATGATTTTAAATCAGCTATTTCATACAATCTAGTTTCAATGGTGATTAACTCTGATTTTAAGTTACCATCGGTTTCTATCTCCTTCTCAAACTCATCATATTCACATGTACCGTTGACGAGTAGTTTAAAGATTTTCAACCTACCTTTTATTTCATCTATTTCTTGTAACGCGAAAGTATACATTTTAGTTTAGTTATAACTAAACATTTTTGGTAAAAAATGCTAATTTGTTATTTTTTTAAAGCAAACTCACTAACTATTCAGTCTACTAAATCTTTTAACATTGATATTTTTTCAAATTCTAATGTCATTTAGTATTTAAATTTCAAATTTAACAAATTCAAACAGGTGTCAACTACCTGAAGAAAATAATTAAACCGCAACGGACTAAAGTATCAAAAAACAGTATTACTCATTTCCCATTTTTTTACATATTCATTCTCAAATTAGCGAAAATGTGTAAAAAAGCGGCGTTTGGCTTGCACCCAATTTGTAAATACCACTATAAACTTACTACCTTTTTTATCTCCCATTTCTATTAAACAAATTTATTTTAGCATTTTAATGTCTGATTTCCTGGGTAACCGGTTAAGCGGACTGATCAAAAGCGATTTTCAATTCAACAATCCATCCATTCAACAATCCAACAATCCAACAATCCAACAATTAATCCATCCCCTTCCAATCTTTTTTGTACTTTTGAAGCCTCAAAATTTATGTTTTGGAGCTGAGAGATTTCAGAAGTTTATTTCGAAAGCACAGCTTAATTGAGGAGTTGTGCAAAACGGCCGATACCCCGGGTGAAAAAATTTACCTGCATGGGCTTGTTGGCTCTTCGCGTTCGGTAGTTGCTTCGTTTTTGGCCGAAAACCTCACCCGGCCACTCATTGTCTGCATGAATGAGAAAGAGGAAGCCTCGTATTTTTACGATGATCTGATGACTTTTGAGATCAAACCGCCGGTGCTTTTTTTTCCTTCATCCTATAAACGGGCCGTTCAGTACGAACAAATTGAGCAGGAAAACATCATCCTGCGCACCGAGGTGCTGAATAAACTGAAAGAGTTTCGGAAACTGGTGGTAGTAACGTATCCGGAAGCGCTGGTCGAAAAAGTGATTTCCGGTGAAGGGCTCGATTCGCATACTTTCAGGATAAAAAAAGGTGATAAGCTGTCGATTGAATTTATCAACGATGTGTTGTTTGAGTATGGTTTCGAGCGGACTGATTTTGTGTACGAACCTGGCCAGTATTCGGTGCGCGGCAGCATTGTCGATATTTATTCGTTCTCGAACGAAGATCCGTACCGGCTCGATTTTTTTGGCGACGAAGTGGACAGCATCCGTAGTTTTGATATCGAAACACAGGTCTCGAAGGAAAAGCTGGAAAAAATATATATCATTCCCAATATTCAGGAAGAACTAAGGGAAGAGGAGCGGATTTCATTTTTCGATTTCATGCCCGACCGCTCGGTACTGCTGATGCAGGACATTCAGTTGATTGCCGACCAGATGGAAAATTCGTTTCAGCAAACCATGCTGAAAACAGAATCGGAAGACGAAAGACGTTCGCTGCTGAACAGGATCAGTTCCGGTCACGATTTACTGCGGTCAATAGAAGGATTTACCTGCATCGAGATGGGGAGTAAAGTGTATTTCAACCATCCGAAAATTATTCAATTCAATACTTCGCGGCAGCCGGTTTTTAATAAGAATTTCAACCTGTTGGCCGAGAACCTTCTGGAAAACAGGGAGGAAGGATACGATAATTATATCCTGTCGTCCAACGAAAAGCAGACCGAGCGTCTGAAAGCTATTTTTAGCGACAAAGGCTTGCGGGTGAATTTCACGCCCATTCATTTCACGTTTCACGAAGGTTTTACCGATCACGACCTGAAAATTTGTTGTTATACCGACCATCAGATTTTCGAGCGGTACCATCGTTTCAGTGTAAAAACGCGGAAGCCGCAGCAGATAAGCGTTTCGCTGAAAGAGTTGAGCAAACTGCATCCGGGCGATTACGTGGTGCACGTCGATCATGGTATCGGGAAATTTGCAGGACTGGTGAAAACTGAGGTGAACGGTAAAATACAGGAGGCCATCCGCCTGATATACCGCGATAACGATGTGCTGTTCGTGAGCATTCATTCGTTGCACCGCATTTCGAAATACAAGGGAAAAGACGGTACGGAACCGGCCATTAATAAGCTGGGCAGCGGGGCATGGCAGCGGATGAAAGAACGCACCAAGTCGAAGGTAAAAGATATTGCCAAGGAATTGATTGCCCTGTACGCACAACGGTTGAAGGAAAGAGGGTTCGCTTTCTCTCCCGATTCGTATTTGCAAACCGAGTTGGAATCGTCGTTTATTTATGAAGATACGCCTGATCAGATCAAGTCGACCCAGGCTGTAAAAGAAGACATGGAGAAGGAAACACCCATGGACCGGCTGGTATGCGGCGATGTGGGATTCGGGAAAACAGAAGTGGCTATCCGTGCGGCATTTAAAGCCGTAGCCGACAGCAAACAGGTAGCTGTTCTGGTACCGACAACGATTCTTGCGCTTCAGCATTACAATACTTTTTCCGATCGTCTGAAAGAATTTCCTGCCCGTGTTGAGTATATCAGCCGCTTACGAAAACCTGCCGACATCAAACAGATACTGAAAGACACGGAAGATGGCAAAGTTGATATTCTGATCGGGACACACCGGCTGGTGGGCAAAGATGTGAAATTCAAGGACCTTGGTTTGCTGATCGTTGATGAGGAACAGAAATTTGGCGTTTCGGTAAAAGAAAAACTGAAACAACTGAAAGTGAACGTAGATACATTGACCCTCACGGCAACGCCAATACCGCGTACCTTGCAATTCTCGATGATGGGAGCGCGCGACCTTTCCATTATTCAAACGCCGCCGCCCAACCGGTATCCGATTGTTACCGAACTGCATGGATTCAATGAAGAAATCATCCGGGAGGCAATTCAATATGAGCTGGCGCGCAACGGGCAAGTGTTTTTCATTCACAACCGGGTGCAGAATATTTACGATGTGGAGACTGTGATAAAACGGATTGTGCCCAACGTGCGCACGGTGGTTGGTCACGGACAAATGGAAGGCGCCAGGCTGGAGCAGGTGATGCTCGATTTTATCAACGGTGAATACGATGTGCTGATTGCAACGACCATCATCGAATCGGGGCTTGACATTCCCAATACCAATACGATTATTATTAATAACGCACAGAACTTCGGGCTTAGCGACTTGCACCAGTTGCGGGGCAGGGTAGGGCGCTCCAATAGAAAAGCTTTTTGCTATCTGCTGGCGCCACCTTTATCAACATTGACAGGCGAAGCGCGAAGACGGTTGCGGGCTATCGAAGAATTTTCGGAACTGGGGAGCGGGTTCAATATTGCCATGCAGGATTTGGATATCCGCGGAGCTGGTAATTTGTTGGGCGCCGAGCAAAGCGGTTTTATTGCCGATATCGGGTTCGAAACGTACCACCGTATTTTGTCGGAAGCAATTACCGAGCTGAAGCAGGATGAATTCAAAGAATTGTACAAAGAAGAAACGGAAGATGCTGCAAGAGCATTTCTGAAAACCGGTTTTGTAAGCGACTGTCAGATTGATACTGACATGGAGCTGTTGTTCCCGGACGATTATATCCAAAGTGTTTCGGAACGGATGCTGCTGTACCGCGAACTCGACAATCAGGAAAGCGAGGACGCATTGCAGCTTTTCGAAAACAGTTTGATCGACCGGTTCGGGAAACTTCCGCAGCCCAGCAGAGAATTGATTGATGTGGTCCGTCTGCGCTGGCTGGCTATCGGTTTGGGCATGGAAAAGATTATATTGAAGAATGGCTGGATGATCTGCCATTTTATTGCCGACCAGCGTTCGCCGTTCTATCAGTCTCCCGTTTTCGGAAAAGTGCTTCAGTATGTACAAACCAACCCAAAGAACTGCCGGATGAAAGAGAGCGAGAATAAGCTCACCCTTACTTTTCCCAAAGTGGAAAGTATTTCTCAGGCAAAACAGATCCTCCAAAAGGTAAATTTATAATCTGTTATAGTATTGTAATTCAGTATTTTGAAATGTTTTTAAAATATTTTGCAAATAAATACTATATTTATAGTACTATTATTATAAAAATAGTACTATGTTTGTAGTAGATTTTGTTTGAGATTATATATAACAAGTATACCGGGTAAAAATTTTTGAAAGATGATAAAGCAATTGACCAAAGCTGAAGAGCAAGTTATGCAAATATTGTGGGACATAAAAGAGGGAGTGGTAAAAGATGTGGTCGCTCAGTTTTCAGGCGAAAAACCTGCCTACACAACTGTCGCAACGGTACTGAAAGTATTGGAAAACAAAGGTTTTGTTGAAGTAAAAAAGGTGGGCAACATCAATTTGTTTTTCCCGTCGGTAACAAAAACAGATTATGCGCGTTTTCAATTCGGCAGTTTGCTGAAAAACTATTTCAATGGTTCGTTTCCGAGGATGGCAACATTCTTTGCGAATGAAAATAATCTGAGTATTAACGATCTGGAAGAAATGCTGAAAAATGCAGATATAGAGTCATTTAACGACGAGAAAGGAGAATAGTATGAGCAGTTTATTTTCTATACTTCTGAAAATATCACTTTCACTTGCATTGTTTTATCTTCTTTACTGGATATTGTTGAGGAAAGAAACCTTTTTCAGGCTCAACCGTTTTTATCTGATTTTTGCGTTGCTGATTTCTTCATTTTTGCCGCTGTTCCCGTTGTATTACGAAGTAACTGTTGAACCAACAAAACCGGAAACAATACTGTCTGTTTTTAATAGTAATTTTCAAAATCTTCCGGCCTTGGAAGACCCGGTTTCTCAGCCCATAAAGTGGTATGAAGTTTTGTTTATCGTATACATTACTGTTGCCGTATTGATTCTGTTCCGGCTAATTATTCAGACATTGGTAATTGCCCATCTGATTTTGAAGTGCAGAATTAAAAAACTGGATGGACTGAAAATCGTCGAAAACGATAAATACGGGCTTCCGTTTTCTTTTTTCAAACTAATCTTTATTAACCCAAAATTTCACAAACAGGCCGATTTACATGACATCCTGAATCATGAACGTGTTCATGTCGATCAAAATCACTGGATTGACCTGCTGGTCGTCGAACTGTTAACAGTCATCTTTTGGTTTAATCCATTTATATGGTTATTTGAGCGCTCAATCAAACAAAATCACGAGTACCTCGCCGATCAGGGAGTCCTTACCCGGGGCTTGGATTTGAAGAGGTATCAGGCTCTATTAATTAACCAGTTGATGGGCATGCAGATTATTGGCGTTACCAACAACCTGAACTTTGCCCTTAACACAAACCGTTTAAAAATGATGACACAATCACAATCAAAAAAAATCAAATCAGCAAAGTTTTTGCTGGCGTTGCCGGTTTTACTTTTATTGCTGGCAGCATTTGCTGAACCGAAGTACAAACTTGAACCGCCCGAAACAAATCCGGACATCCCGGCTATGACAGATTTAACAACGGAAAAGACAGTTGTTGAAGGGATTGTAAAAGCTGAAGACGGCACCCCGTTGTATGGTACTACAATTATTTTAAAAGGAACTACTGCTGGCACGATTGCCGATAAGGAAGGAAAATTTTCACTGGAGGTTCCGACAAACGAAGAATGCTCACTGGTTGCTTCGTATGTTGGATTTAGGTCGGAAGTAATCAAATTGCCGAAAAAGATTTCGGACGATAATTCTTTTGACATCACAATGAAAAGGGAGCAAATTCTTATTGGTACAGACGATTTTGATAAACTTGGAACTCCGCCGCCGCCACCTCCACCTCCGGCATCAGTTGATTCAAGAAAGTTGGATAAAACCGATGTATATATTTTTGTTGAAGAAATGCCCTCGTATCCCGGAGGTTTTTATGCCCTTGCTGAATATTATTTAGATATGCAGAAGAAAATGAAGGCAAAATGTTTTTCCGAAGGGAAAAAGCCAGAAGGAAAAGCAATAATGGGATTCACCATTGATACACAGGGAAAAGTGACTAATATAAAGGTAATAAAGTCGGATAATGACGAAGTTACAAAATTAGGGCAAGCTGTTCTCTTAGGTATGAAAAGCTGGAACCCCGGAAAGCAGCAGGGAGTGGCAGTCCCGGTTGACTATGTTATGCCGGTCGATTTGAACTAAAACAAAAAATCCTTCCGGAATTTTCCAGAAGGATTTTTTGTTTTTTCTTTAGCTCTCTGTTCGGATACTAGCGTGGAGGCGGTGGTACATAACAATCTTTCATGGTGTAATCAATGTACCAACCCCAGCGGCTGGCATCGGGAAAGGCAGTGCCAAATGCCCAAGCTGTTTCACTTGAAATTCCGGATACTTCACCGTGAACTAATATTGTAACCTGAGAAGGAAAATCAAGTTTATTAAATTCATAAATAACCTGATCCGTACCCTTTTTGAAACAGGTAGATACCGGGAAGTTTCCTGTTTGAAGGTTTCCTCCGTTATTGAACGGAATACCATCAAAAGTTCCGATGTAAATGTGGGTACAATCTAATTCCCAACCCTCATTCATCGAAATAGCGATGTATAATTTGGTCTTTGAGTTGGCAATTTGTACACTTCCGGCCTCGTAATTTTGCCCGGCAATAAAAGTCGTGGTTGGCAGAGACCCACATAAGTCGGAGATCGGCACCGCTTCAACAATAGAATAAGAAATTGCAGAAGCCTTAACTTTTGCTGCTTTTAAAGTGAGTTCCTGATCAGGTTCAACGTTCAGATCGGGAACAATTCCTGTTTGTTCGCATGACACAAATAACAACAAAAGAACAATAGTCAATACGTTTAATTTTTTTATATCCCTTTTCATAACAGTGTATGTGTGAAAATTGTTATTATAGAATCGCAATAATGTAAAAATCAGATAACTGTAACTTCGACTAAAGATAAAATTTAAAATTGCAAAAAGCAAGAGTCAGTTTTCAAACAGTTCATTTGAATTATCAAATGAAAAAGAACGGGAATTCGTTTTACCAATATATTAAAGGAATCAAAAAAAACGGAAACCAGCCAGGTCCCCGTTTTTACTTTATTTGATAATCAATTATTGTTCACATATTTGGGTGCAATAGCTACTATACCATCCCCAGCGATTGGTGTTTGGAAATTGGGTGCCAAAGCTCCAGCTTGTTTCAGATTGGATAATATTTCCGTTTGCATCTGCTAATTTTGCTTCTCCGTGGGCTGCAATAATGTAACATTCAGGCAGAGTATTTAACGGAATAACAAATGATACTGTTTCCCGTAATGAGGTTGATTCATTTTTAAGAGGGAAACTGCCGGGAACAGGTGTATTCTGCTTATTAATTGGCAGACCGGAAAGTGAACCTACAAACAATTGTACCGTTGCAAATTTCCATCCGTTATTTCCATCATAGGTTACATACAGATTTTCTTCATCATTCGTGACAACAAGATTTCCAACCGGAATAGTTTGTCCTCCGAACATCTCAAAATATACTGTTTCGTAAACGCAAGACTGGCATTCCTGTTTTGTGTAGGTGAAATAACTGGCCCAACTGCCCGATGCAACAAACTGGGTTCCGTCGGCCCATGCAGTTTCGCTTTGTACCGGTAGTCCGTTTGCGTCAAGCTTTTGAACATCTGCATGGAAAGCTACCATAAAAGTTTCCTCAAAATCATCAAGATTAAATTCATAGGTGACTAAATTAGTATACATCGGAAATGAGTTCTTTACAGGGAACTGTCCGATTTGAGGGTTGCCTTTTTTATTTGCCGGAACTAATGCTGCTTTTCCGACATAAACCTGTGTTTGGCTAATTACCCAAGGGGAATTCATTTTTACTGAAACAAATAATTTATCTTCGGTATTGAAGACAGAGACCAAACCTGCTTCAATTTTCTGACCTGCCAAAAATTTCACTTCGGTGGTTTCTCCACACCCGGCAACATCAGGAGCTATCTGAGTCATAATCACATTGGAGGAAGAACTGCTTGACAGATTTGCAGATTTTAAAGACAATTCAGTTTCAGGGGCGTTTGTCCCGAAGAGATCATCAGAAGATTTATTACAGGAAGTTGCAACGAATGCGAGGATGCTTAGTATAAGCAGCGACCGGTTAAATAATGTATTCATTTTTGACATGTTTTTAATTGTAAATAATTCAAATTTTCATTTTAAAATAAAAGACTTACTTGTCTTTATATGCGCAAATGTATATATGTGGAATATATCAGCCAAAGGTTTTTCCAGCCGTTTACCAAACAGGGAATCTGGTTGACCAAATGATGTCTTTTAAAGGATGGACTGAAAATGCAGTTTGCCAAAAGATAATAATGGATCGATTAGGGGGAGAAAAAGGCATAAAAAAAGGCTGTCCCCTGACAGCCTTTTCGCCCCGTGTGACGGGAAACTAACCTAAACCAACTAAACCTAATAAACCATGAGCCAGTCAAAGGTAGATTCCTGTAATAAATAATTATACCACAGGACTTTGACTTGCCAAGTAAATTATACTTTAAAAATCTTTATTGAACGTATTTTTATCTCAAGGGGCAAATATATCAAAAATATATATGAAATGTCAAAGGGGTACTGATTAATTAATTGAAATTTTTTTAACCAATTGTTAGCTTCTCGTTTCGTCCTTCGCATCATTACTTTTAACTTGTTAGTAAAAAGTAAAAGTCATCTTTATACAATATCTGAAATATTATCATCTTTATGATTGAAATTCAAAATTGAGAGATGAGACTTACGTATTTATTCATGTTTTTATTTGTTGTGCAACTAGCTGTTGCGCAATCTCCCAAACGGGAGTTCCGCGGTGTTTGGGTCGCTACAGTCAATAATATCGATTGGCCTTCAAAGCCGGGACTGAGCGTTGATCAGCAAAAAAGTGAAATAACGGAAATACTGAACCAACATAAAGCCAATGGGATGAATGCCATTATTTTTCAGGTACGTCCGGCAGGCGATGCTTTTTATCCTTCGCCGTATGAACCATGGTCGCAATATCTTACAGGTGTCCCTGGAAAAGCTCCTGAACCATATTATGACCCTCTGAAAGAATGGATCGACAGGACCCACGAGCGGGGTATGGAATTTCATGCATGGTGCAACCCCTACCGGGTTTCCCAAAGTGCAACTCAGCCGCTTGCCGGTAATCACGTGGCTTTCGAACATCCTGACTGGATTTTGGAATACGGTAATAAATTGTATTTCGATCCGGGAAATCCGGGCGTTCGTGATTTTCTTGTAAAAGTCATTGCCGATATGGTCTCCCGTTACGATCTGGATGCGATACATTTTGACGATTATTTTTATCCCTATAAAGTAGCGGGAGAAGAATTTCCCGATGAGGCGTCGTTCCGTTTATATAATGCCGAAGGATTTGCAAATCGGGACGACTGGAGAAGACGAAATGTTGATCTGATTATTCAAATGCTTTCAGAAGCAATAAAAAAGGTAAAGCCCTGGGTTCAGTTCGGAATCAGTCCGTTTGGTGTTTGGCGTAACCAGGCTGATGACCCGCGGGGATCGGCAACATCGGCTGGGCAAACCAATTACGATCATTTGTATGCTGACATTCTGAAATGGCAGGAACAAGGCTGGATCGATTACGTGGTCCCCCAGCTATATTGGCAAATCGGGCATCCGGCAGTTGATTTTAAAGCGTTGTGCGACTGGTGGGCCAAAAATTCGTATGGCAAAAATGTTTATATCGGGCAGGGTGTATATCGGATTGATCCCAAATCGACAGTGGAAGCCTGGGCAAAAGGAGGAGAAATAGGGAGACAGATCAGTTACTTGCGGCAAATTCCGAACATCTCGGGCAGCGTGTATTTCAGCAGTAAATCCTTTAAATCGGAATTGTTTGAATTAAAAGAAGAACTGAAAAACAATTATTACAAATATCCGGCAATTGCTCCATCCATGTCTTGGATCGACAATCGCGCCCCGGTGCCCCCGAAACTGAAAAAATCGAAAAGAAATATTTTGAAATGGAAGAATAAGTATACAGACAATGAGATGGACAAAGCCGTGAGGATGGTGATTTACATAAGTAAGAAAAAGGAAATTTTTAATCCGGAAGAAAGTCGTTTCATTTTCGATATTGTTCCCGGAGATAATTATAAACTGGTGAGCAACTCGAAGAAAAAACAAAAATACAAAGTATGCGTTTCGGCTCTTGACAGAAACAATAACGAGAGTGCCCCTTCAAAACCGGTAACCGTGAAGTTATAGTGATCAATTATATTAAAAACAACCATGATTCGCGACCTTATTTTAAAAAACAGAAGTTACAGGCGTTTTGTGCAGGCAGAAAAGATATCCCTTGAGCAACTGACAAATTGGGTTGAACTGGCACGGTTTTCGGCTTCAGGACGGAATGCTCAGCCCCTGAAATACGTATTAACGAATGATGATGCCACCAACCGGCAAATTTTTGAATGTCTTGCCTGGGCCGGTTACCTCACCGACTGGAAAGGTCCCGCTGAAGGTGAGCAACCGGCTGCATACATAACCATGCTGCACGATACCCGCATTTCCGATAAGTATTTTTGCGATGATGGAATTGCCGCTCAAAGTATTCTTCTGGGCGCGGTCGAAGCCGGTTTTGGAGGTTGCATTGTTGCTTCAGTGAATCGAAAAAAATTGTGCGAAATATTGCAACTCCCGGAACACTTTGAGATTATTCAGGTTTTGGCGCTTGGCAAACCTGCCGAAAAAGTAGTGATTGATGATGCGGTAGACGACAATACTAAATACTGGCGTGACGAACAGAGCGTTCATCATGTTCCCAAAAGGACGATGGACGAACTGATCGTCAAAAAATCATATATAAAAATCTTTTTCTGAATAAGCAGGAAGCGGAAGATACAAAAAAGGCACTTTTTACGGTGCCTTTTTGTTATAGACCCCTAAAATAATCAGCCTCTGGCAAAGAGAGCTTTAATTATATGTGACGCTATTTTGGGATTTTCTTTTAACCGCCGGGTTGAATACCCAAACCATTCTTTCCCAAAAGGAACGTAAACGCGCATTTTGTGACCGTTTGTAACAATTGATTTCCGAAGTTCCGGAGTGACTCCGTAAAGCATCTGAAACTCGTACATGTCCGATGGAATCTGTTTTTCTTCGATTAGTTTATATGCCCTCTCTACCAATTGTTTGTCGTGGGTTGCAATACCAACATGTATTTTCTGGTCGAACATGTATTGCAGATCTTCAATATAATGGTCCTGAATTTCATCGTGTTTCTTGAACGCAATGTTCTCCGGTTCAATATAAATTCCTTTACACAGCCTGAAACTGAGCGGAGTCCCGTTCAATTGAAAAGTCTTCAGTTGAACCAGGTCGCTGATGGTCCTGCGCAAATAAGCCTGAATAACCAGGCCGACATGGGCAGGATACTTATGGAGCAAGTATTTGTAAATTTCAATTTCGCTGTCAACACAGCTCGAATCTTCCATGTCAATGCGGATGAAGCTGTTTTTTTCGACGGCTTTTTTTACAATTTCTTCAATGTATTTCAGGCAAATTCCCTTGTTGACCAGTAACCCGAACATCGATGGCTTCAACGAGAAATTACCGGTTATATTTTCTGATGTAAAACGCTCAATAATGCTGATGTACTTATTTTTGTACTCTTCAGCCTGATTCAGGTTGTTTACAAACTCCCCAAGAAGGTCGATAGTAACTTCAATTCCCTCGCTGTTTAGTTCTTTTGCAACACGCAACCCGTCTTCAATCGTTTCGCCGGCAATATATCGTTTCGAAAAAATCCAGATTAATTTTTTTGGAAAGTAGGGCAGCACATTTGCAATTGCTTTGTTGATCATATCCATTTTTGTTTTTTGCCAATTACCGGATGCTAAATTAGCTTGTTGTTGTATTTTGATTTTATGATGTTTATCAAGGTGAATGTATGATTTTACGCATCGTTTTAACCGATTATTTTTGAACAAAGAGGAAATCCGTTTGGACTGTTAAAATTTATTAAGTATCTATGCAATCCTGATTTTAATTTTTATTTTTGGCAAAATTTAATTGTTGGAGCTCTTATGAAAAAATCATCGTTGGTCATTAACATTGTCTTGGCAGTAGCTATAGTCTTAATGTATGTTTTGTATTTCACTTCAGGCAAATCAGGTGGTTCTGAATCGGCAGAGAAGGCAGACGGAAACCGTTCAGGTTTGAAAATTGCTTATCTGAAAGTAGATTCCTTGATTGTAAATTATGATTTGGCGCAGGTGTTACACGATGGTTTTATCCAGAAACAGGAAGCGTACACAAAAGAATATGCAAACAAACGCACCAAATTTGAAGAACAGGCAGTAGCTTTTCAGGAAAAAGTACAGAGAGGTGGTTTCATAACCGAAGAACGCGCTATTCAGGAACGCGACCGTCTGGTTGGTGAAGAACAGCAAATCGCTAAACTCGATCAGGAACTTTCGACCAAACTGGCTCAGCTTCAGAGTGAGAACAATAAGCAATTGCTTGATAGCCTGATGAGTTATCTGGAGATTTATAATGCTGATAAAAAATATGATTACATTCTCAACTCGGGCGGAATTTTGGTTGGCGACGATGCCAGCAATATTACCAAAGTCGTTTTGCAAGCGATGAATTCCCGTTATGCTGTTGCAAAAAATAAATAACACACGAGATATCAAACAGAAAATCCTGCTTTTCAAAAAAGGCAGGATTTTTTATTGGTGTTAATTACACAAAACCATTTAATTCAGGTATTTCAACAATCTAGCAATTCAGCCTATATAACCATCCAACCATTCAACATTTATCGAGTATCATTTCATTATTAGCAATTCGACAATTTATCCCAAAAACCTGTATCTTCATTCTGTTATATTTTTCTGATCAATGTTTGCCAACCGTTATATGTCGCAAAATATTGTTTATCCTGAATTCATCAATCTGAAACCGGATCTGAATTTGGGAACGATTGTTGTGATTCCCTGCTACCGTGAGCCGGATGTTCTGAAAACGCTCGAATCACTGGTCGCCTGTAATAGGCCGGCATGTGTTGTGGAAGTAATTATTGTGATCAATCAGCCGGAAAATGAAACTCCTGAAAACGTTGTACTGAACCGTGAAACTTTCCGTCAGTTGAAAGAGTGGACGGCACAGACTGATCAGTCGTGGTTGCATTTTTTTCCTGTTTTTCCCGATCCGTTTCCTATGAAAATTGCAGGTGCCGGAATGGCCCGAAAAATCGGAATGGATGAGGCGGTTCGCCGTTTTCATGCGGTTGGCAAACCCGACGGTATTATTGTATCACTGGATGCGGACACAACTGTTGATCACGCCTACCTGGTCGAAATAGAACAATTTTTCAAGGCAAATCCCGCACATGTCGGAGCAACAATCCGCTTTCAGCACCGGATTGATCCTGAAACGATGAGTGAACGACAGGCCGAAGGAATCCGATTGTACGAACGGTATCTTCATTATTACCGCGATGCCCTTGCATACACCGGCTATCCTTTTGCAATATTCACGATTGGTTCGGCTTTCTGCTGCACTGCCGAAGCGTATGTGAAACAGGGAGGAATGAACCGTAGACAGGCGGGCGAGGATTTCTATTTTTTGCATAAACTCAGCCAGCTCGGCCCCATTGGTGAAATTACTTCTACCTGTGTTTTTCCATTGGCACGCTTGTCCGACCGGGTTCCTTTTGGTACAGGCCCCATTTTGCAGCGCTGGCTCAATGGTCAGGAAGATTTGACCCGTACATATAATTTTCGGGCCTTCTCCGATTTGAAGCTTTTTTTTGGACAGCTTGACTTGCTTTTTAAAATTAGCAGGGAAGATTTTTTTCAGTTATTGGCAGAATTGCCATTTCCTCTTCAGCAATTTCTGAAAGAAGACCATTTCTATGAAGAACTGATAGTTGTAAACCAACATTCTGCCTCTGAACATACTTTTCGAAAACGTTTTTTTCAGGTTTTTAATGCGTTTAAAATTCTGAAATACATTAATTTTACTCATCAATCCTTTTATACAGAACAAGAAATTTATCAGGCGGAGAAAGAATTATCCTGCGAAGAATAAATGAACCAAGGAAATCAGGATAATCGTTGATTGAAGGTTTTCCTGATTTTTAATTATTTAAAGAATGAGTGCGTTATAATAGATAGTGAGCTCAATTTATAAAACGGAGGAGATGGGAAAAGGAGAGAATGTACAAAAGCTGAATTTACAGATTGAAGAGTTAAAAAGACAGTTGGCTGAAGCGGAAGCCCGTTTAACCGATCTGGATTTGCAAAGGAACAATCAGCAGGAAACTGAAGACGCACTTCGGGAAATGAACCGAAGGATGAGCACGATGATTAACAACCTGAAAGGGGTTGTGTACCGGTGCCGGAATAACCATGGCTGGACGATGGAATACATTAGTCAGGGGATTACTGATTTGACCGGTTATCCGGCCGACGACTTTATTGACGATAAAGTTCGTTCCTTCAATTCTATAATTGTTCCTGAAGACCGAACCCGACTTTGGGAATATTGGCAGAGTATTCTGGCAAAAAAACAATATTTTACAAATGAATACCGGATTTTAACATCTTCAGGAGAAGAACGATGGGTTTGGGAACGGGGATGTGGGGTGTTTGAAAATGACCAGTTAATCGCATTGGAAGGCTTTCTTATGGATATTACCGAACGGAAAAAAGCAGAGACTGAATTAAAATTTAAAGAGGAGCTTTTGCACTTAACTGGTAGTCTGGCTAAAGTTGGAGGTTGGGAATTTGATGTGCAAACACTGGAAGGCACATGGAGTGATGAAGTTGCCCTGATTCACGATTTGGATCCATCGTTGCCAACAAATGCAGAATTAGGAATTAGTTTCTATACTCCTGAGAGTAAAGCAATGATTGAAAAGGCCATAAATGAAGCAATTGAAAAAGGAATACCCTATGATTTGGAACTTGAATTAATTAGTGCAAAAGGAGCAAGAAAATGGATTCGTACACAGGGAACTCCTTTGTTTGTGAGTGATAAGGTAGTACGGATGAGGGGCATTTTTCAGGATATTACGGAGCGGAAGGAGGCTATAATTAAGCTGGAAGAAGAAAAATCCCGATTGAAAGCTCTGATCGAAACAATTCCTGATTTAATTTGGCTGAAAGATACGGAAGGAGTATATATTTCCTGTAATCCCCGGTTTGAATCTTTTTTTGGCGCAAAAGAAGCAGAAATTAAAGGGAAAACAGATTATGATTTTATACCAAAAGAACTGGCTGATTTTTTCAGGCAAAAAGATAAAGAAGCTGCTCTTGCCAATAGACCGACAACCAATTTTGAATGGGTAACATTTAATGACGATGGGCATCAGGAATATTTGGAAACCATAAAAACTCCAATGTATGATTCTCAGGGAAAGCTAATTGGCGTACTTGGAATTGCCCGTGATATTACGGAGAAACACCGCAATGAGGAAATGCTGAAGGAGAAAGATCTTATATTTCAGTCATTGCTTGAAAACAGTCCTGTTTATATTTTCTTCAAAGATCATAATATTAAGGCCTTACATCTCAGTAGAAACTATGAGGAAATGCTGGGAATGCCCTTGGACGAAATTATCGGAAAGGATATGAACGATTTGTTTCCTTCCGATCTGGCAAAAAGCATGGTTGAAGACGATAGACGAATATTGAATGAAGGCAGGCTGGTTCAGGTTGATGAGGAATTAAACGGAAAGTACTATACCACCATTAAATTTCCAATTGCACGGGAAGGCGAGGCTCCCTGGCTGGCTGGGTTTACTATCGATATTACCGATCGGAAGATGGCCGAAATGGCCTTGCAGCAGAGTGAGGCACGGCTGTCGGCTTTTATGAGCTTTATTCCTGCAATGATTTTAATTAAAGATGACCAGTTACGGCCAGTATTTGCAAACGAAAAATTTCATGAGGTATTTCCTGTTGAAGATTGGATGGGAAAAAAACCACATGAGATATTTCAAAAGGATGTAGCTGATTTAATGGTGTCTAAGGATAACCAAGTATTAGAAAAAGGACATGTTTCATACGAAGAAGTATGGAATGACAGGAACGGTGTTTCTCATATTTATCAGACTCAAAAATTCAGGATTGATATTCCGGAATCACGACCGTTGCTTGGAGCGATTATTACAGATATTACGGAGTGGAAAAATGCACAAAACGAATTGTTGCTTGCAAAAGAGAAAGCTGAAGAGAGCGATAAACTTAAAACGGCATTTTTGCAAAATATGAGTCACGAAATACGCACTCCAATGAATGCAATTATGGGCTTCTCCGAAATTCTGCCCGATTCTTTTGACGATAAACCACAATTGGAATATTACACGGGAATTATCAGCCAGCGATGTACCGACTTGCTTGGGATTATCGATGAAATTCTGGATATCGCCCGGATTGAGTCCGGCCATTTATCGATCCATAAGGAAGAGTGTAATTTGAATAAGTGGATTTCAGAAATTGATTTGTTTTTAAGGGAATATCAAAAGCGATTAAAAAAGGAACATATTCTTTTTAGTTTGAAATGCGATTTTCCCGAGGATCAAATAGTTATTATTGATCAGGGAAAAATTAAGCAGATTTTAATTAACATGGTCGGTAATGCGTTTAAATTTACTGAAAAAGGAAAAATTGAAATAGGATGCGGTATTTACGGTCATAACCAGCTCCATTTCTACGTTTCGGATACCGGTATTGGCATTCCGAAGGAAAAACAGTCGTTTATTTTTAATCGGTTTGCACAAGCTGATTCAATGACTTCCAGATTGTACGGAGGAACCGGGCTGGGGCTGGCTATTGTGAAAGGGTTGTTGGATGCACTGCATGGCAGTATACACATGGAGTCGGAACCCGGCAAAGGAACTGTTTTTCATTTCTCGGTTCCTTTTAGCAAATGTCAGAAAAAAGAAAAAAGATTGGGTTTATCCGATCATATCCCGACTTCGGAGGAGCATGTACGAAAAAAAATACTTATAGTGGAAGATGATCATTATAATTTCGTCTACCTAAAACAATTGTTCCGGGGAACAGATCATATTATTATTCATGCCGAAAATGGAAAAAAAGCGCTTGATCAGGCATTGAATAATGATTTCGATCTGGTATTGATGGATATTCGTTTGCCTGACATTGATGGCTATGAGATTACCCGAAAAATAAAGGAACAAAAACCTAAATTAAAAATAATTGCTCAAACGGCTTACGCATCGGAGAATGATAAACAAAATGCCTTGAACGCTGGTTGCGACGATTATATTAGTAAGCCAATACAAAACGATTTGTTTATGCAAAAAGTAAATAACTTATTGAAAATGAGTTGAATTTGGAGTAATTTTAATATAAAGATTCACAAATCCAATAAAAACCAAAATGACATCAAATCAAAAAACCAAAACCCGTACTTCAGGTACAAAAAGCAATGCGGATGATGGAAAACCGACAACCAAACGACAACAGCGCAAATACCCCGTAAAATTCGATTCTGGCGGCTTTAATTTAATGACCGGAATAGGATTTGCAATGACCGCTGTCGGTGCTTTAATCGTATGGGCCTCACAAACAGCCCCCGAAGGCAAACCGGTTTCAGCTACCAATTATTCCGTTTCCAGAAAACTTGCAGAAGCGCTTCCCGAATCGACGAGCCAGTGGATTGCAACCATCCTCGGCAGTCTGTTTGTGTTGTTCGGTATCTTTTGCATTATTATGGCCATAAAAATGGTTGTTCAGTATTTTGTGGCAAAAGCAAAAGAATAATTGTTTTTCAACTTTCCGAAAGTTTTTTAGCCGTTTCCCTGATAATTGTCCACGCTGTCTCGATGTGGCGCCAGTCGGTATTGGTTTGCCCGATGCACATCCGAAGTACAAAACGCTCATCCAGAACAGTGTGCGAGAAAAACAATTTTCCTTCCTGATTGATCGTGTCCATCAGTTTTTTGTTGAACTCGTTACCGTTTTTATGGTAGAAGCAAACCAAGTTTAACGGCGGCTGGTTCAGTAAAATAAAATCATTCGATTCATCAACCCACCGGGCAAATGTTTGTGCCATCTCAACATGTTTCCGGATATGAAATTGCAAGCCCTCGACTCCGTAGTGACGGATGACAAACCACAATTTCAGAGCGCGGAATTTCCGGCCCAACTGGACATGCCAGTCACGGTAATCGAAAACTGCGCCTGATTCGGTCGCTTTGTTTTTCAGATATTCAGGAAGAATACTCAGCGTGTTGATTAAAATAGTGCGGTCGGCAACAAAAAAACAGTCGCAATCGAAATTCGTGAACATCCATTTATGCGGGTTAAACAGGAAACTGTCGGCTAACTCAATGCCATTTAGCAGTGGACGGAATTCCGGGCAGATAGCCGCAGTCCCTGCCATTGCCGCATCAATGTGCAGCCACAGATCATATTTTTTACAGATTTCTCCGATTGAAAAAACCGGGTCGATAGCATTCGACGAAGTCGTTCCTACTGAGGCACAAACAAAAAACGGAACCAGTCCGTTGTCCAGATCGGTTTTTATTTGCTTTTCAAGTGCGTCGGGTTTCATGGCAAAAGTTTCATCAACCTCGATTTTACGCAGGTTATTTTTACCGATTCCTACAATCTTTATTGCTTTTTCAGCCGACGAGTGGGTCTGCGATGAAACATAAGCCACCATGCCATTTTTCACCCCTTTATCATTCGACATAAATCTGTTTTTTTTCTCGCGGGCTGCCAGTATTGCAGTTAATGTTCCGGTTGATGCAGTATCCTGAATAACACCGCCGCCTGTTCCCGTCGATTTAAATTGTGCAGGAAGCGAAAGCATGTCGGCCACCCAGTCGAGAACATGGGTTTCGAGTTCGGTAGCAGCCGGACTGGTTGCCCACAACATTCCCTGCACGCCCAAGCCGGAAGCAAGCATTTCGCCCAAAATGGAAGGCGCAGAGTTGTTGGATGGGAAAAATGCAAAAAAATCAGGCGATTGCCAGTGGGTTATTCCCGGCATAATAATTTTGTTCACGTCTTTCATCATCGCATCAAATGATTCGCCTTCTGTTGGTGCCGATGCCGGTAACTGCGCCCGGATTTCTCCCGGTTTTACCTGCGATAGAACCGGGTAATTTTCAACGTTTTCAAGATAGTCGGCTATCCAGTCGACCATTTTTTTCCCCTGTTCCCTGAAATCGGAAACCGGCATGTGAAATGATTTTTTGTCGTTCATAAATGATTTTTTATCTGACGGAGAATGAATCAGGAATACTTTCTGTAACAAAATCGCTGACTGAAACCGATAGCACACGGGCCCGGGTTGGACCAATTTTCACCCAGTCGATAAATACTTCCATGTCGGGTTTTGTGCCGTGTGCAACAATTTCAATATTCTGATCCGGTAAATTCCGTACCCATCCGGTTATTTTATAATCGGCAGCTTTTTGCGTCACAAACCAGCGGTATCCTACCCCCTGTACCCTTCCTGTCACAATGATATGTACTGATCGTTGAGCCAAAAAATATTTTGTGTTATTGATTTTGATTCTGTCCGTTTGTGATCGCAAACAAATCGGTTGTTTCTTTCTGAACAAGTACCCAGATGGAATAAACGCCAATTGCAGTGCCAATCGGAAAACTTAAAAGTTTTAGGGCAGATACAATCAGGATCAGAATCCGGGCCCATTCTTTGTATTTAAGAAGCCCGATGCCTCCGATTAAACCGGGGATTGCAAGAATAAACAGAAATATTGCCAGTACATTGGCAATTATCGTTAAAATAAATTCGGCGTTCTGGTCCTCAACAAAATTGCCGATAAGGCTTAATATTGAATACAAGACGATTGCAAGCAAAAAACCCAGAATACTCAAAGCGATGTGCAACGAGGCAACTGTACGTAAATGTCCTTCCATAGTAAGTGTTTTTTTTTATTAATGCTGAAGCTTAAAATTACTCATTTATTTTGAGTAGTTGTTATTTCATATACTTTTGTATGAAAATTCGGGATAGAGAAAATGACAATTATTAAAGTGATATTATTGGCAATAGTGCTTGTTACTCTGGCTTTGTTCGGATTGGCAATTAGTATTTTACTGAAAAAAGGAGGCCAATTTCCTAATACTCACATTGGGGGAAATAAATACCTGAAGCAAAAAGGGGTTTCCTGTGCCCAGACTTTTGATAAAATGGAGCAGGCAAAAGCAAAAAAGGAACTTCAGTTTAAAAAAATGAAACTGGCTTCGGATCAGAAATAATATAATCGGAGGAGTTCCTGTAAAAATATCTTCACTTGAATTTTCCCAAAAACGGAATCCGTAATAGCGGATTTTTTTTTATAAATAAGTCTGAATAAAAGAAAATATCCAATCAAAATTTTTTAATAGCTGTAACTGCTTTTCAGTATAAAAATGTATTTTGCAGAACTTCGCTGCTTGAAAATGGAATTTTTATTCATTTTTAAGTAGTGGTAAATGCTATTTTTATCAACTCAGTTGCATTAAAAGCAATTGGGTCTCCGAAATTTAAATAAACCAACTATGAAAAAACTATTGGTAATATTTTCAATTCTGTCGCTCGTCTCCTGTTCTGAAGTGGAAACAGGTTCTTTTCAACTTTGGTATAATCAGCCTGCAATGGAATGGAACGGAGCGCTTCCTGTTGGAAATGGACGGCTTGGCGCAATGATTTACGGAAAGACAGAGCAGGAAATAATCCAGTTTAATGAAGAAACCCTTTGGGCAGGGCAACCGCACGACTATACAACCCCGGGGGCTTATCAATATCTCGACACAATCAGGCAAATGCTTTGGGCAGGCAAACAGGATGAGGCGCATGAATTTGCCAATGGACATTTTATGTCACAGCCATTCGGACAGATGTGTTATATGCCCTTCGGAAATATTTTGTTGAATTTTCCGGGTCACGGAACACCGGTAAATTATCGCCGAAGCCTGAGTCTCGACAATGCCATTGCAAGTGTTTTGTACGACGTTGACGGCGTACATTTCGAACGCGAAGTTTTTTCTTCGGCGCCAGGACAGGCAATTATTATTCATTTGAAATCTTCAGAAAAAGGAAAACTTTCATTTTCCGGCGGACTAAATTCACCGCACATCTCTTCGTCTGTGATTGTTGAAAACAATATGGTTATTTTAAAAGGAAAGGCGAACAACTATCCAAAAGAACTTGATCGTATAGGAAAGCCGTATCCTGAAAGCCTGCTAACTTTTGAATCCCGGCTGACAGTGCTTGAAAACGACGGAAATCTTTCGGTAAACGATTCTACCCTGATTATCGACGGCGCTTCCGAAGTAACTTTGGCGCTTTCGGCTGCCACCAGCTTTGTGAATTATGCAGATATCAGCGCTGATCCTTCGGTACGCAATGAGAAATATCTAGCTGAACTGAACGGTAAATCGTACAGGCAATTGAAGAAATCGCATGTTGCCGATTATCAATCGCTTTTCAACCGCTTAAAAATTGATTTTGGAACTTCGGAGTTGGCCGCCCGGCCGACCAACGAGCGGTTAAACTCATTTTATCAGGATGAAGATCCGGCACTGGTGGCGCTGTTATATCAATATGGCCGCTATTTATTAATTTCATCATCGCGGACAGGAACACAGCCTGCCAATCTTCAGGGAATATGGAACGACCAGATGCAGCCACCGTGGGACAGCAAGTACACCATAAATATTAATACTGAAATGAATTATTGGCCGGCCGAACTGACCAATTTATCCGACTGTGCCGAGCCGTTGATGAAAATGGTTCAGGAACTGGTTGTTACCGGAAAGCCGACGGCTCGCGAGCATTATAATTTGGATGGCTGGGTAGCCCATCACAATACGGATTTGTGGCGCGGAGCTGCTCCCATTAATAATTCCAATCATGGCATCTGGGTAACCGGTGGTGCATGGTTGAGTCAGCATTTATGGTGGCATTACCAGTTTACCGGCGATCAGCAATTTTTGAAGGAACAGGCCTATCCGGTTTTGCGCGAAGCATCCCGTTTTTTTGTTGGCTATCTGGTACCCGATCCCAATCATCCTGAATGGCTGATCAGCGGGCCAAGCAATAGCCCCGAGCAGCGAGGCTTGGTTATGGGGCCAACAATGGACCACCAGATTATTCGCGAACTTTTTGAAAACACGATTGAAGCGGCCAACGTGTTGGGGGTTGATACTGATTTTGCCAAACTTCTTGCTGAAACAAAAGCGCGCATTGCCCCGAACCAAATCGGTAAACACGGGCAGTTGCAGGAGTGGCTGGAAGATGTTGATGATCCGGCCAACGAACATCGCCATGTCTCTCATTTGTGGGGTCTGCATCCAGGAAAAGAAATCCATCCGACCACCACACCCGAACTGGCTGAAGCGTGTAAGGTAACTCTTTCGCATCGCGGCGATGGCGGTACCGGCTGGTCGCGTGCATGGAAAATAAACTTCTGGGCTCGTTTGCTTGACGGCGACCATTCATTCCTTTTACTGAAAAACCTGATGGTTCCGGCGGGAAACAATCCGATTGATTATACCAACAAAGGCGGCTTGTATCCCAATCTTTTCGATGCCCATCCACCGTTCCAGATTGACGGAAATTTTGGGGCAACTTCAGGAATTACTGAAATGCTTTTGCAATCGCATCTGAAAGATAAAAACGGGAATTTCATTCTCGACATTCTTCCTGCTCTGCCAAAAGCATTGTCAACCGGCGAAATCAGCGGTATTTGTGCCCGTGGCGGATTTGAAATAAATATGAAATGGAAGGCCGGGAAATTGATAAATCTTGAAGTTTTCTCAAAAACAGGGAATTCGTGTACGGTCAGGTATCATGGCAAGGAAATCGTTTTAGATACGCAGGCCGGGAAGAAATACTCAGTTGAGATATAACTTTTTGAGTTTTATGAATGGACAGGGGTATATTGATTCCTGCTCTATTCGATTTCAGTTCTGTATTATTTTTCGAATGATTTTTCTAAAATAAAACACTGTTTGATAGATATATAAAGAAGCTGTTGTTTGTGTCAATATTGAAAACTTGATGTACAACAGCTTTTTATCTTTTGGAGTAATGAAATATATACCTATTTTCGTGTTCGTACACGGAGATTGAGGAAGTGTGCATTGGTTTTAGTTTAGTATCTGTAAATCAAATTAAAATATGGAACTCGGAAAATATAGTTTTGGCGTGGGCGACCGTTTCAGTCACGAAGGAGAAGCCCAGTTGAGAGCATTGATGAAAGCCAATGCAAAAGGTATAGAAGTTACTCCGGTTTGGAACAAGTCGAACCGCGAGCACAACATTGTTCATTCAGAACCTGTTGAAACCCGGAAAGAAGCCGATGCTGCTGTTAAAGCTCTCGGCTGGACCGGTGGATATTACGTCGACGCCGATCATATCAACCTGACGAATGTTGACCGTTTTATCGCTTATTCCAACTTTTTTACGCTTGATGTTGCTGCATACATCGGAAATCCTTCGGAAGTTGCTGATGTCGCTGCTTTTGTGGCTTCGTGCAAGAAATTGGGCGCTAAAGTTTCAATTCCCGGAATTGAAGCTCCAATCATTATTTCGGATGAGATTTTAAATAATGTTGCCGGAAAGTATCTGGCTGCAATCAAGGAAGCCGGGAAAATTTACCGCCATATCGAATCGGTAAAAGGAAAGAATAATTTTATTACCGAGGTTTCGATGGACGAGGTGGAAGCGCCGCAAACGCCGGTCGATATGTTTTTCATCTTGAAAATGATTGCCGACGAAAAAATTCCGGCACAAACCATCGCTCCAAAATTTACCGGACGGTTCAATAAAGGAGTTGATTATGTTGGCGATGTCGCACAGTTTGCCAAAGAATTTGAGCAGGATGTGCTGGTAATCGACTATGCAGTGAAAAATTTTGGTCTTCCTGAAAACCTGAAACTGAGCGTTCACTCGGGGAGCGATAAGTTCACCATTTACCCGGTTATGGCCGAAATCATTAAAAAATATGATAAAGGTCTGCATGTGAAAACGGCCGGAACAACCTGGCTCGAAGAAGTGATTGGTCTTGCCGTTGCCGGTGGCGAAGCGCTGGAAGCCGCCAAACATATCTATACTGCTGCGCTTGGCCGTAAAGAAGAATTGTGCGCTCCGTATGCCGATGTGATCGATATCGACGATGCTAAACTTCCTTCGGTAAAAGAAGTTGCCGGTTGGAACAGTGAGAAATTTGCCAACACCCTACGCCATATTCCCGGTCACCCAGATTACAACTCAAACTTCCGCCAATTGATCCATGTGGGTTATAAAGTGGCTGCTGAAATGGGCGAAAAATACACCGGTTTGCTTGAAAAATACGCTGAGATTGTTGGTGGTTGCGTCGAGGAAAATATCTATGATCGCCACTTGAAGAGGCTTTTTAATCTGTAAAAATAAAAAATCACATAGATCGGGATGAAAAAATTTATGGATGAGAATTTTCTGCTAAAAACAGAGACTGCTCAAAAATTATATCACAACCACGCGGCAAAAATGCCGATTTTCGACTACCACTGTCACATCAATCCGAAAGATATTGCTGACGATCGCAGATTTAAAACCATTACTGAAATCTGGCTCGCAGGCGATCATTATAAATGGCGTGCCATGCGCACCAACGGCATCGACGAACGTTTCTGTACCGGTAATGCGAGCGATTGGGAGAAATTCGAAAAGTGGGCCGAAACTGTTCCATATACTTTACGAAACCCGTTGTATCACTGGACTCATCTGGAACTGAAAAAATTCTTCGGAATTGATGAAGTTTTAAGTCCGAAAAATGCCCGGAAAATATACGATGTCTGCAACGAGAAACTGAATACTCCGGAATACAGTTGTCGGAATATTATTCGCATGGCCAATGTACATACAATATGTACGACCGACGATCCAATTGACACGTTGGAATACCATCAGAAAATAAAAGCCGACGGTTTTGAAGTTGCCGTGTTGCCTGCCTGGCGTCCCGACAAAGCCATGATGGTGGAAGACCCGAAATCTTTCAACGATTACATGGACAAACTGGCCAAAGCGGCTGAAATCAATATCAGTAATTTCGGCGATTTGATAAAAGCGCTGGACGTTCGCCATCAATATTTTCACGATAATGGATGCCGTTTGTCGGATCATGGTTTGGACACTGCTTTTGCCGAAGAATATACTGAAGAAGAAATTAAGGCGATTTTCAAAAAGATACGTGGCGGAAATAAGCTGACAGAGTTCGAGATTCTGAAATTCAAGTCGTGCATGTTGTATGAATTCGGAATTATGGACCATTCACGCGGATGGACGCAACAGTTTCACATTGGAGCACAACGTAATAACAATACCCGTCTGTTCCGTCAATTGGGACCCGATACCGGTTTTGATTCCATTGGCGACAAGCCGGTTGCTGAACCGCTGGCCAGATTACTCGATCACCTGGATCAGGAAAACAAATTGTGTAAAACCATTTTGTACAACCTGAACCCGAGAGATAATGAGTTGTATGCAACCATGCTGGGCAACTTTCAGGATGGTTCGGTTCCTGGGAAAATTCAGTACGGGTCGGGCTGGTGGTTCCTCGATCAGAAAGATGGCATGGAAAAACAGATGAATGATCTTTCAAATCTTGGTTTGCTGAGCCGTTTTGTTGGAATGCTGACCGACTCCCGGAGTTTCCTTTCGTACACCCGGCATGAATATTTCCGTCGGACGCTTTGCAACCTTTTGGGAAACGATGTTGAAAACGGGGAAATACCTGCTGATATGGAGTTATTAGGGAATATGGTTGAAAATATTTCGTTCAACAACGCGAAAAACTTTTTTAATTTTTAGTCATTTATTAAGCTAAAAAATTCATAGGATATTGTGAGATTAAAATAGATTTATATTTTTGCAATCGATTGCGCAAAAATATTTAATTTTGAAAAAATGAGCAAAAAAGTTATAACATTTGGAGAAATCATGTTGCGACTGGCAACACCCGATTATTTGCGGTTTTCGCAAAGTAATACATTCTCTGCTACCTTCGGGGGCGGTGAAGCCAATGTCGCTGTTTCGTTGGCGAACTATGGTATTCCGGTTGATTTTGTAAGCCGTTTGCCAAAAAATGACATTGGTCTTTCGTGCCAGATGGATCTACGCAAATACGATGTGGGTACCGGAAACATTGTTTGGGGCGGCGACCGTCTGGGAATTTATTTTCTCGAAACAGGCGCTGTAAGCCGTGGCAGTAAAGTGGTTTACGACCGCGCTCATTCGGCAATCGCTGAAATTAAATCCGGAATGATTGATTGGGATAAAGTTTTTGAAGGTGCTGGCTGGTTTCACTGGACCGGCATCACACCTGCCATTTCGCAGGGGGCTGCCGATGTTTGCCTCGAAGCAATTAAAAAAGCCAATGAAAAAGGAATCACTGTTTCGTGCGATTTGAATTATCGTAAAAACCTTTGGAAATACGGGAAAAAAGCAGGTGAAGTAATGCCTGAACTGGTTGCCGGAACAGATGTTGTTTTAGGCAATGAGGAAGATGCTGAAATGGTTCTTGGAATCAAGCCGGAAGGAGTTGATGTAACCGGCGGACATGTTGAAGCGGCTGCTTATGAATCGGTTTCAAAACAAATTATGGCCCGTTTTCCACGATGTAAAAAAGTAATTACTACCTTGCGTGGATCGGTGAATGCTAACCACAATTCGTGGGCAGGTGTACTTTGGGATGGCGCAAAATTATATGAATCGCCAACGTACCAGATTACGCATATTGTTGACCGTGTAGGCGGTGGCGATTCGTTCATGGGCGGTTTAATTTACGGTTTGCTTACGTATACCGGGAATGACCAAAAAGCACTGAACTTTGCTGTTGCTGCATCTTGTTTGAAACATACCATTTATGGCGACTACAACCAGGTAACCGTTGATGAAGTAGAAAAACTGATGGGCGGCGACGCTTCGGGACGGGTCGCCCGGTAAAAAGGCCTCTCCAACCCCTCCGCTGGAGGGGAGAAGGAAAAAGCAGATGCAGTTCTTCAATACGAAACTGACTGGAGGCAAGATATAAGCCTTCCAAAATCTTCCAAAGGAAGAATTTTTAGATAATGAAATTAAAATATTAAAAACTGGTTGTCCCGCCAGTTCTCCCCCTCAGGGGGAGTTAGAGGGGCTAACTTATGGCACGATTTACCAGAATAGAAGTAGCAGTTAAGATGAAGGAAACAGGCATTGTCCCTGTTTTCTATCACGGAGATGTTGAGGTTTGCAAGTCGGTTGTGAAAGCCTGTTACGACGGAGGAATCCGCGTATTTGAATTCACCAACCGGGGCGACTTTGCATCGCTTGTTTTTGCTGAATTAAATAAATGGGCGATAAAAGAATGCCCGGAAATGATCATGGGAGTGGGTTCAATCGTTGATGAAGGAACTACAGCTATGTACATCGCACTCGGTTCTAATTTTATCGTTTCTCCTTTGATTGACGAGGGAATGGCAAAAGTGTGCAACAAACGCAAAGTGGCGTGGAGCCCTGGTTGCGGTTCGGTAACCGAGATTGGCCGTGCTCATGAATTAGGTTGCGAAGTGGTAAAAATTTTCCCGGGTTCGTCCGTTGGAGGCCCCGATTTTGTGAAAGGTGTTTTGGGCCCGATGCCATACGCTAGTATTATGCCGACCGGCGGTGTTGAGCCAACCGAAGCCAGCCTGAAAATCTGGTTTGGAGCTGGTGTTCATTGTGTGGGAATGGGGTCGCAATTGTTCCCGAAAGATGTGCTGGCAAGTAAAAACTGGACTTTCATTACCGAAAAATGCAGGGAGGCGCTCGAAATAGTTAAGAAAATAAGATAAAACTCAAACTCAACTCAAACTCAACTCAAACAATAAACCATAAAACTAGAATGAATGAATCAAATTAATCAACAAATCGGAAAATATAGGTGGACTATTTGTGCCCTGGTATTTTTTGCGACAACTGTAAACTATTTAGACCGGCAGGTTCTCAGCTTGTTGAAAGATCGATTGGAAGTACAGTTTAACTGGAGCGATTCCGATTATGCCAACATTGTTTCTGTTTTTCAGTTCGTATATGCTATTTCGATGCTTTTTGCCGGACGTTTGATCGACTGGCTTGGAACTAAACTGGGGTATGCCTGGGCTCTTATTATTTGGTCGGTAGGAGCAATGGTTCATGCTTTGGCTAAAGGTACGGGAGGTTTTATGATTGCCCGTGGTGTTCTTGGCTTTGGCGAGTCAGGCAACTTTCCCGCAGCGATAAAAACAACAGCAGAATGGTTTCCAAAGAAGGAAAGAGCGTTGGCAACGGGAATATTTAACTCCGGGTCGAATGTTGGGGCAATACTTGCGCCGCTCACGGTGCCGTGGATTGCCGATCATTTAGGATGGGAATGGGCCTTCATTATTATCGGGGGAATTGGCTTCCTGTGGTTGATTTTCTGGTTTTGGCTTTACGAATCGCCATTTCACAGCAAACGTGTGGGTGAAGCTGAACTTGCATATATTAATGCCGATGCTGACAGGGAAAAAACGACTAACAGCGCCAAAAATGCAAAGGGTGAAAAAATATCGTGGTTTAAACTTCTTAAATACCGACAGACATGGGCTTTCAGCTTTGGAAAGTTTATGACCGATGGCGTCTGGTGGTTCTTCCTGTTTTGGCTTCCTGCTTATTTGAAGGCGCAATATGGTATGACTGGAATGGATGTGGCTTTCCCTCTGGCTGTTCTTTACATGATGTCATCCATAGGTAGTATTGGAGGGGGCTGGTTCCCGATGTACTTTATCAATAAAGGTTACGAACCGTATTCTGCACGGATGAAAGCTATGTTAACCATCGCTCTTTTCCCATTAATCGTTTTGAGTGCCCAATATTTGGGAGTTTACAGTTATTGGTTGCCTGTTTGCATTATTGGAATCGGAACGGCTGCACATCAGGCTTGGTCTGCCAATATTTTTACAACTGTTTCGGATATGTTTCCGGGCAAAGCTGTTGCCAGTGTAACCGGAATTGGCGGAATGGCCGGAGGAATCGGAGGGATTGTGGTCAATAAAAGCGCAGGATGGTTATTCGACGGTTATCGTCATGCAGGTATTGCAAAATCCTGGATCGAAGGACAGGCTGCCAACCTGGGCGATTTCATCTCAAAAATCAGGTCAATGGAACTGGTCAATAAACACGGAGATGTTATCAATCTTGATAAGGTTGAACTGGGAGGCCTTCCGTCAGAAGTTATGACACAGATTCAGTCAATTGACCCTGCATCGTTTGAACTGCTAAAATCAATTCAGGCTCCTGTTGTCCAGGCGAACATGACTACAGCGTATACAATTGTATTTGCTTTCTGTGCTCTGGCATACCTGATTGCCTGGGGGGTTATGCACTTATTGGTGCCGAAATTTAAAAAGATAGAGATGGACTAAGGTTTATAATCACTGAATTCAATATTCAGAAATCTAAAAAGAAGAAAAGTTCGGGTAACCAGCTTTTCTTCTTTTTATTTTTGCACTGAAAAATAAAAAAATCATGGAGAAAAAAAGTAAAGAAATATTGCTTGAAAAAGAGGTTGACTGGGAAGATGTTGGTGGGGGAGTTTCGCGTCAGATTTTTGGCTACGATAAAACCATCATGATGGTGAAAGTGAAATTTGAGCAGGGCGCTGTTGGGTATAAACACCAGCATCCTCATGTTCAGACTACCTTTGTTGCTGCCGGTAAATTTGAACTTAGCATTGGCGATGAAACAAAAATTATCGAAACCGGAGATGGCTTTTATGTTGAACCAAACAAAATTCATGGGGTTGTTTGCCTCGAAGCTGGTATGCTGATTGACGTTTTCAGTCCCATGCGGGAAGATTTTCTGAAATACTGATTTTTTCTTCATATTCATGAACCTTTCAATCTTTGGGTGTACTATTGAAGGTACGATTAAAAAGTAAGCATGCACTTTTCAAAAAAGAATACCCTTGCAGGTTGGTTGGTTTTTGCCATTTCCTTACTGGTTTACACTCTGACACTTGAACCCACTCTCAGTTTGTGGGATTGTGGCGAATTTCTGGTCTCGGCATACAAACTGGAAATTAACCATTCGCCCGGAAACCCTTTTTTTATGTTGCTCGGCCGTATTTTTTCGCTGTTTAGCTTCGGAAATCGGGAACATGCTGCGTTTGCAATCAATATGGTGTCGGCCGTTTCGTCGGCTGCAACGGTTCTGTTCCTGTTTTGGACGATCAGTTGGCTGATTCGGAAAATTCCGGGCCGGAAATATCCTGATCTTTTGGTTCTGATGGCCGCAGGAGTTGGCTCACTGGGGTATGCATTTACTGATTCATTTTGGTTTTCTGCCGTTGAGGCTGAAGTATATGCTTTGTCGTCGCTGTTTTCGGCAGCTATTTTGTGGGCGGCTACCAAATGGGAACGTGAGGCTGGTGGTCTGTATGCCAACCGCTGGATCATTCTTATATTTTTCCTGATCGGTCTTTCAATCGGGGTTCATTTGCTGAATTTATTGGTGATCCCGACGGCCGCACTGATCTACTATTTCAAAAAATATAATTATTCGGCTAAAAGTTTATTACTGGCTATTGCAGTCTCCGGAGCAGGAATTTTATTCCTGATGAAAATTTTTATTCCGGGCATTCTCGATTTATCGAAAGGGCTGGAACTGCTTTGTGTGAACAGCCTGGGATTGCCGGTCAATTCGGGACTGATCATCTATATGGTGTTGATTTCCGCTCTGTTGGCAGGCGGATTGATTTTCAGTATAAAAAAGAATCTTCAGAAATTGAATCTGGCCCTGCTGTGTGTTGTTTTTCTGATGATTGGCTACTCATCGTACACTGCTACCATGATTCGTTCATCGGCCAATCCTCCGGTTGATCAGGGAAACCCGGAAACTACATTCGATTTGCTTTATTACCTGAACCGCGAGCAATATGGTTCACGTCCTATTCTTTATGGCCCTTCATTCGGCTCAACGGTGACCGGTATAAAAGAACGGTCGACCCATAAATATGTCGATGGGAAATATATTCCTTCGGAATTGAATCCGACGGTATATTACGATCACAACACGACCGGATTTTTCCCTCGTATGCACAGCAACGAACCGGAACACCTGAAAGCCTACCGGCAGTGGGTGAAACTGCAAGGGAGGAAGGTTTCGGCAAAAAATTACAGCGGGGAAACGGTGCAAACAACGATCCCTACTTTTGGAGAAAATCTGGCATTTTTCATGAATTACCAGTTGGGGCATATGTATTTCCGCTATTTCATGTGGAATTTTGCAGGTCGGCAGAACGATGTGCAGGGATTTGGTGAACTGACGCACGGCAACTGGCAATCGGGAATTCCGTTTATCGATGCGTGGCGATTGGGGTCACAGAAAAATTTGCCCGACGAGATGAAAAATAACAAAGGGCGCAACGCGTATTTTTTCCTCCCGCTGTTGCTCGGATTAATAGGGATGGTGTTTCACTATAAAACCGATATGAAACAATTCTTCGGAATGTTGTTGCTATTTCTGCTGATGAGTGTTGGTTTGGTAATTTACCTGAACGAAATACCCGTTACTCCACGCGAAAGGGACTATGTTTATGTCGGTTCGTTTTATGTGTTTTGCATTTGGATGGGAATGGGTGTGCTTGCGATTTTCGATAAGTTACAGCAGCTTTCGGGAGCGAAACGGGCAATAATTATTTCTGCAACGATTGGGTTGCTGGCCGGGCCAATTATTCTGATCAGTCAGAATTACGATGATCATGACCGTTCGGGACGGTACACTGCACGTGATCTGGCACGCAATTATCTTGAATCGTGCGAACCCAATGCAATTTTATTTACTCATGCCGATAATGATACCTATCCGCTCTGGTATTGCCAGGAAGTAGAAGGTATCCGGAAAGATGTGCGTATTGTAGTGATGCCTTATTTGAATGCGGGTTGGTACATCGAACAGTTGCAGCGGAAAATTTACGATAACGAAGCGCTGAAATTCATCATTCCGTTGAGGAAATACCAGTCGGGTGAAATTGATTATTTGTACGTAATGCCCAAACTGAAAACAGAGCAACAGCTCGGTGCGATACTGGGTTTTGTTGCCAGCGACTCGGCCAAAACCAAACTGGAAACCCGCGATTCGAAAAGGATTGATTACATTCCGACTGATAAAGTTTGCCTGCAATCGCCGGATGGCAAGGCAATCAGCATAAAATTTGAAAAAAACGGGCTAACCAAAGGCGACATCGCTTTGTGGGATATCATTGCAAATAACTGGGGACAAAGACCGATTTGTTTTTCTTCTTGGGCCGATCCGGAGCAATACGGGCTTCAGAATTATATGCAATACGATGGACTGGTTTACAAGCTGACTGCCGTTTTTTATGAAGGCAAAGGCATGTTAGACATGGGGCAATTGAATTCAGACATGACATATAGTATTTTAATGAAAAAATGCACATGGAATTGTCTTCAGGACGAATCGGTGTATCTCGACTGGCATCACCGGAGGTTACTGGCAAGTATGCAGGTGCGAAACTCATTTTTCCGGCTGGCAGAAAAACTGGTTGAAGAGAATCAGCCGGAGAAAGCTTTCGAAGTGCTGAAAAAAAGCCGTAAAACGATTTCATTTAGTCATTGGCCGGTTGATTATCCGGCAGTAGAAATGGCCGGTTTGTATTTCGACTCAGGAAAAACGGAAGATGGCAAAGTGTACACACAGGCTGTTTTATCCAACCTAAAACAGTGGCTCGATTATTATATTTCGATGGATGAATACCATTCTAATCGCGTTTTCGATGATTTTCGGTACAAATTATATCTGTACCAGGAGTTGCTGAATTCAATTGGGGACAATGCTCCCAAATCTTATATGGACAGGCTAAAATCGGATTTTGTGAAGTATACGGAATCCCAAAATTATACTTCCGTATTTACAAACGGAAGGTTATTTGCATCTGTCTGTTCGGATTTACCTTTCTGCCGCAGGCAATCTGAACCTTGAACTTCATAAAAAGCCTGGACTATTCTAATTGCTTGCAAATCCCTTTTAATTTTTGTCTGGCAGTAATTCGTTATAACTAGACGTGATCAAAATGGTCGAAAAGTTGCCAAAATATTTCCGGATTATTTTTTCATCAGAATAAGTATATTTGTGAGATTACCTTATGAAATACACGCGATGATCAAAGATTTATTCCGCATCAAGTCGATCGACTCCCTGCTAAAAGAAGCTAATTCTCAGGAACAAGGCCTGAAAAGAGCATTAACATCATGGAACCTGATTGCTTTGGGAATCGGTGCTATTATCGGGACAGGCATTTTTGTTTTGACCGGTACAGCCGCCGCCAACCATGCCGGGCCGGCCCTGGTGCTCTCATTTCTTATTTCAGCCATCGGATGTGTATTTGCAGGTTTGTGTTATGCCGAATTTGCATCAATGATCCCGATTGCAGGTAGCGCCTACACGTATTCGTATGCCACGTTGGGCGAGTTTTTTGCATGGCTGATCGGCTGGGACCTGATTTTGGAATACTTGTTTGCATCATCGACGGTTGCCGTAGGTTGGTCGGGTTACATGGTAAGTTTCATAAAAGATTTTGGAATAAACATACCCCCGCAGCTTTGCCATGCCCCATTCGATCACATAAAAGGAGAAGGATGGATTTTTACCGGCAATCTGATCAATTTTCCGGCAGTATTTATTATTGCTATGATCACCATCCTGCTGGTGATTGGGATCAAAGAATCGGCCCGGTTCAATGGGATCATCGTCATTATTAAGCTGGCAGTAATCCTGCTGTTTATCGGCTTTGGAATTTCATTTATCGACACATCAAACTGGACTCCGTTTATTCCTGAAAATACCGGTACATTCGGACAATTTGGGTTCAGCGGCATCCTGACCGGAGCCGGAGTGATTTTCTTTGCTTATATTGGCTTCGATGCCATTTCCACTGCGGCACAGGAAGCTAAAAATCCGCAAAAAGACATGCCCATCGGAATATTGGGCTCGCTGATTGTTTGTACAGTTCTGTATGTAGCTGTTTCAGCCGTTCTGACCGGCATGGTCAATTACAAAGAACTGAATGTCGCCGCCCCGATAGCGCTGGCCATCGACAAAGCCGGGAAAGCATTAATATGGCTCCGTCCGCTGATCAAAATTGGTGCGATTGCAGGATTGAGTTCGGTCATCCTGGTAATGTTAATGGGACAACCGCGTATTTTCTTCTCTATGGCCAAAGACGGCCTGTTGCCTAAAAGTTTCTCAAAAGTACATCCCCGGTTTCAAACCCCCTATATCACAACCATAATAACAGGCATGGCAGCAGCGATTATTGCAGGGCTTCTGCCCATCAACATTCTGAGCGAACTAGTTTCAATCGGTACCCTTTTGGCTTTCGTCATTGTGTGCGCAGGAATTATTGTGCTGCGGATTAAAAAACCGGATATCCACCGGCCTTTCAAAACGCCGTTTGTCCCCTGGGTTCCGCTGGCCGGAATCATTATCTGCTCCGCCCAAATGCTCGCGTTGCCCATCGAAACATGGGAACGGCTGATCATCTGGATGTTGGGCGGGTTTGTGATCTATTTCACATACAGCTTTAAACGGAGCAAGCTGCATAAAAAGAGCAACGAAGACAGTTGAATACGGTTGAAAACAGTTGGAGATGGTTGAAAACAATTGTTTTCAATTGCCTCCTATTCTTCCATGTTTTCCTGATCCGCTGTACGGCTGATAGAAAAAACATGAACCTTTGCTTCGTTTTTACTGAACAAAACACGTACATTCGCAGGGGATTTTCGCCCATCAGAAATAATAAATGGAATGCTTTATAAGTTTATTTTTAACTTTATCAAACGAATAAGAAATATACGATTATGAAGATATCAGTTGTTGGAACGGGTTACGTTGGATTAGTTTCAGGAACTTGCTTTGCAGAGACAGGAATTGACGTGGCTTGCGTAGATATTGACCAGCGCAAAATCGACATGCTGAACAACGGCAAAATTCCGATTTATGAACCCGGACTGGAGGACATCTACAAAAAAAATGTTGAAAAAGGCCGGTTGTCGTTCACAACCAATATTGCTGACAGTTTACAAGATGCCGACGCCATTTTCATTGCCGTGGGAACGCCCCCCGGTGAAGATGGCAGCGCTGACCTGAAATATGTGCTGAACGTGGCCCGTGAAGTAGGCAAACACCTCGATCATTACATGGTAGTAGTTACCAAAAGCACCGTTCCTGTTGGTACATCGCACAAGATAAAAGCAGCAGTTGCCGCCGAACTAAAAAAACGAAACTGCGACATCCCGTTTGACGTCGCTTCAAACCCCGAATTTCTGAAAGAAGGCAGCGCGGTGGCCGACTTTCTAAAACCCGACCGCATTGTGGTGGGGACCGATTCGGAACGTGCCATGAAAGTGATGCAACGCCTGTACAAACCGTTTTTGCTGAACGGGCACCCAATCCTGTTCATGGACATCGCATCTTCGGAAATGACCAAATATGCCGCCAACTCGATGCTGGCAACAAAAATCAGTTTCATGAACGACATTGCCAACCTCTGCGAATTGGTTGGCGCCGATGTGGGCATGGTGCGGAAAGGAATTGGCTCCGACGTTCGCATTGGCAATCATTTTATTTACCCCGGAACCGGTTATGGAGGTTCTTGTTTCCCGAAAGACGTGCAGGCACTAATCCGCACCGGCGACGAAAAAGGCCATTCGCTGGAAATATTGAAAGCTGTTGAAAACGTGAACAATCGTCAAAAATCGGTACTGGTTGGAAAAATGATGCAGCATTTCAACGGCAATCTTGCAGGCAAAAAATTTGCAATATGGGGACTGGCTTTCAAACCGAAAACCGACGACATGCGCGAGGCTCCGTCGCTGGTAATTATCGGCCAGTTGCTGAAAGCCGGAGCCGAAGTAGTGGCCTACGACCCGGTGGCCATGCACGAAGCACAGTGCATGATAGGCGATAAAATCGCCTATGCAAAAGACGAGTACGATGCCTGTGTTGATGCCGACGCTTTGATTCTGGTAACCGAATGGCCCGAATTCAGGGTGTTGAATTTCCGTGTATTGAGCAAACTTCTGAAAAACAAGCTGATTTTCGACGGACGAAATATTTACGAACCCGACGAAATGCGAGAAGAAGGGTTCACCTATTACAGTATCGGTCGAAAAACGGTGATAATTGAATAAACGCAAAGATACGAAGGCACAAAGAAAAATTTAAAACTATTGTGGTCTATGTGTCTATTGTGGTTTTCATAAGTTTTGACCAGTCAAAACGACAACGACAGATAATTTACAAAGTATATGAAACGAATATTGGTAACCGGAGGCGCCGGATTTGTAGGTTCTCATTTATGTGAACGCCTGTTGAACGAAGGCAGCGAAGTAGTTTGTCTCGATAATTTTTTCACCGGACGGAAAGAAAAAATTATCCACCTGCTCGACCATCCGTATTTTGAACTGGTGCGCCACGATGTAATCATGCCCTATTATATTGAGGTTGATGAAATTTACAACCTGGCCTGTCCTGCGTCGCCCGTTCATTACCAGTTCAACCCAATAAAAACCATTAAAACCTCGGTGATGGGTGCCATCAACATGCTGGGGCTGGCGAAACGGGTAAAAGCAAAAATCTTGCAGGCATCGACCAGCGAGGTGTACGGCGACCCGGAACTGCACCCGCAACCCGAAAGCTATTGGGGACATGTGAATCCCATCGGCATTCGCTCGTGTTACGACGAAGGGAAACGCTGCGCCGAATCGCTGTTCGTAAATTACCACGCTCAAAATAATGTCAAAATAAAAATTGTCCGCATTTTTAATACCTACGGCCCACGAATGGAACCCGACGACGGACGCGTGGTTTCCAATTTCATCATGCAGGCTTTGCAGGGAAAAGACATCAGCATTTTTGGCGACGGCACACAAACCCGCAGTTTTCAGTACGTGAGCGACCTTTTGGAAGGGATGGTTCGCATGATGAACACCGGCGACGATTTTACCGGCCCTGTGAATATTGGCAATCCCAATGAATTTACGATGCTAGAACTGGCTCAAACCATTCTGGATATTACCGGCTCAAAATCAAAAATTGCCTATTTCCCTTTGCCTGAAGACGACCCGGCACAGCGCCAGCCAGACATTTCGCTGGCACGTGAAAAACTGGATGGCTGGGAACCAAAAATCCAGCTTCGCGAAGGGTTAGTAAAAACTATTGAATATTTCGACAACTATTTATCTGCAAACAAATAAATCAGAAAAATGAAAGGAATTATACTTGCAGGAGGTTCCGGTACGCGCTTGTACCCGATCACCAAAGCCATTTCAAAACAAATTATCCCGGTTTACGACAAACCGATGATATACTATCCGCTTTCAGTACTGATGCTGGCCAGTATCCGCGAGATACTCATAATTTCCACTCCGGAAGATATCGGATTGTACGAGAAACTGCTGGGTGACGGAAGTCAGCTTGGGATTCAGCTTGAATATGCCATCCAGCCATCGCCCGACGGGTTGGCGCAGGCATTCATCATTGGCGAAAAATTCATCGGCAACGACAATGTTTGCATGGTTTTGGGCGATAATATTTTCTACGGATATAATTTCTCGTCCGTTTTAACCGAAGCGGCAAACCTGAAAGATGGCGCGGTAGTGTTTGGCTATTATGTGAACGACCCGGAACGTTATGGGGTGGCCGAGTTCGACCAAAACGGGAAAGTACTTTCGATTGAAGAAAAACCAGCAAAACCAAAATCGAATTATGCAGTTACCGGGCTGTATTTTTACAGCAACGATGTGGTCGAAAAGGCAAAAAACCTGAAACCTTCGGCACGTGGCGAATTGGAAATCACCGACCTCAACCGGCTTTATCTCGAAGAAAACCGGCTGAATGTAAAATTGCTGGGCCGCGGTTTTGCCTGGCTCGATACCGGTACGCACGACAGTTTATTGCAGGCCTCCAATTTCATTGCCACCATCGAGCAGCGACAGGGGTTGAAAGTTTCCTGTATCGAGGAAATTGCTTACAAAAAAGGCTACATCGACCAGGAACAACTGCTGAAATTAGCCGAGCAACTAAAGAAAAACCAATACGGAGAATACCTGATAAAACTGGCCAACAACCAGATTCTATCGTTTTAATTTTATACGAATGAAGATTATTGAAACACCAATACCGGATTTGCTAATTATTGAACCCCGCGTTTTTGCTGATGAACGGGGCTATTTTTTCGAAAGCTATAATGCTTCGAACTTTAAAAAGTACGGACTGGAAACAAATTTCGTCCAGGATAATGAATCGAAATCGCACCGCGGGGTGATCCGTGGACTACATTATCAATTGGAGCCGCATTCACAAACCAAGCTCATCCGGGTCATTCGTGGCACTGTTTACGATGTGGCTGTCGACCTGCGCAAAGGCTCACCCACTTTCGGGCAATGGTACGGGTTGGAAGTGAGCGCTGCCAACAAAAAACAGTTTTACATCCCGAAAGGCTTTGCCCACGGGTTTTCTGTTCTCAGCGAGTACGCTATCTTCTCATACAAATGCGACAATTTCTACAACCCGGCCTCCGAGCGAGGCATTCGTTACGACGACCCGGCATTTGGAATCGACTGGAAACTGAGCGAAGCAGAAGCCGTTGTTTCTGAAAAAGACATGATTTTGCCGTTTCTGGCCGATGCAGAGATGAATTTTTCGTATTAAAATGATATTGGTTATTTTGAGTAAGATGTTTGACGTCATGCTAATATTATACTTTCCGAAGTGAGTCACCCTGAACTTGTTTCAGGGTCTCATCTTTGAAGAGATGCCGAAACAAGTTCGGCATGACGCTTATTCGGAAGTGCATCAACATGATATTAAAAAACTTTCCAACGATACAAAAAACAAATAATTTTTTTCAACTGTACAATGACCAAACTACTTATCACCGGGGCAAACGGGCAACTCGGTTCCGAAATAAAAAAAATAGCCGGACAATTTTCCAATCTTGAATTTCTGTTTACCGATGTGGCAGAACTGGACATTACCAATCCGGGAAAAGTGGCCGCTTTTCTTTCAGAAAGCAAACCTGATTTCCTGGTAAACTGCGCAGCCTACACGGCCGTCGACAAAGCCGAATCCGACGAAGAAACTGCCCTGCTTATCAATGCTACTGCCGTTTCAATTTTGGCGGAACAGTCGGCAAAAATCAATTGCAAAATAGTGCATATTTCCACCGATTATGTTTTCGACGGAAAAGCCAGTCAGCCATACACCGAAGATGCGTCGGTCAACCCGCAATCGGCCTACGGACGGACCAAACTCGAAGGCGAGCTTCTTTGTATGAAAAATAACCCGCAAAGCATCATCATCCGCACTGCATGGCTGTATTCAGCTTTCGGCAATAATTTTGTAAAAACCATGCTCCGGCTTGGCCGCGAACGCGATGAACTTCGCATTGTGGCTGACCAGGTTGGCAGCCCGACCAACGCGGCAGATTTGGCGACCGCAATTTTAACGATAATTTCATCTGTCGCCACCGGAGAAAAAACCTTTGAAACAGGAATTTATCATTACTCGAACGAAGGCGTTACCAGTTGGTACGACTTTACAGTTGCTATTGTTGAAACTGCCGGGCTGTCATGCAAAGTTGTTCCCATCACCACCGCCGAATATCCATCTGCAACTCCCCGGCCAGCATATAGCGTGATGGACAAATCGAAAATTAAGCGTATTTTTGGCCTCGAAATTCCGCATTGGAAAGAGAGTTTGAACAAATATTTTTCAGAATAAAGAACACTGCCATGATAAATAATGATGTATTGGAGATGGTAAAAGCAAAAGCCGCCGAGTGGCTCACCGACGTATACGACGCTGAAACACAGGCCGAAGTAAAAAGGATGTTGGCGAATGATGATCCATCTGAATTAATAGATTCATTTTACAGAGACCTCGAATTTGGAACCGGTGGTTTGCGCGGCATCATGGGAGCCGGGACCAACCGCATGAATATTTATACTGTTGGAGCTGCCACCCAGGGATTGAGCAATTACCTGAAAAAAGAATTTGTCAACCTGCCGGAAATTAAAGTTGCCATTGGCTACGACTGCCGCAACAACAGCCGCCTGTATTCCGAAACCAGCGCAAAAATATTTGCCGCCAACGGCATCAAAGTATATCTGTTCGACGATTTGAGGCCGACCCCGGAACTCTCGTTTGCTATCCGCGAACTGGGCTGCCAGAGCGGAATTATCCTGACTGCATCGCACAATCCGAAGGAGTACAACGGGTACAAAGCATACTGGAACGACGGTTCACAAATTGTTTCGCCGCACGACGAGAATATCATCGACGAAGTGCAAAAAGTAAAAGCTGCCGACATCCGGTTCAATGGCGACGAGAGCCTGATCACCATCATGGGCGCGGAAATGGACAACAAATTCCTCGAAAAAGTAAAAACGGTTTCTATTTCTCCGGAAGTGGTCAAGAAGCAGAAAGACCTAAAAATTGTATACACGCCCATTCACGGAACCGGTGTAAAACTAATCCCGGCGGCCCTGCGTGCCTTTGGGTTCACCAATATTTACAATGTTCCGGAACAGGATGTAGTCAGTGGAAATTTTCCGACCGTTATTTCTCCGAACCCGGAAGAACCTGCCGCCATGAAAATGGCAATGGCAAAAGGCAAGGAAATTGACGCCGACGTGGTGATGGCTTCCGACCCCGATGCCGACCGCATTGGCGTTGCCGTGAAAAACGACAAAGGCGAATTTGTGATCCTGAACGGGAACCAGACCGCGCTGGTATTTATTTATTATATCATCAGCAAACGCAAGGAAAGCGGTAAGTTGAAAGCCAACGATTTTATTGTAAAAACCATTGTCACTACCGAACTGATAGCAGAGATTGCCCGCCGCAACCAGGTTGAATATTTCGATGTGTTTACCGGTTTTAAATATATTGCCGAGGTAATCCGCGATTACGAAGGACAGAAAAACTACATCGGCGGCGGTGAAGAAAGTTTCGGGTTCATGCCTGCCGATTTTGTGCGCGACAAAGACGCCGTTTCGTCGTGCGCGCTGATGGCCGAAATTGCTGCATGGGCAAAAGATCAGGGCAAATCGCTGTTCGAAATGGTGCAGGATATTTATCTTGAATACGGATTTTCGCGCGAAAAAATGAAATACGTGGTACGCACCGGAAGATCGGGAGCCGAAGAAATTGAACAGATGATGGTGAATTTCAGGAATAATCCCCCCAAAGAACTGGGTGGCTCGAAACTGAAAATCGTGAAAGATTACGAAACCCTCATCGAAAAAAATATCCTGACCGGGGAAGAACACAAAATCAACCAGAAAATAACATCTAATGTGCTTCAATTTTTCACTGAAGACGGCACGAAAATCTCTGTTCGCCCTTCAGGAACAGAACCGAAAATTAAATTTTATTTTGAGGTTGCAGGAAAACTGAACAGTCGCGACGAATATTATCAACTGGAACAGGCTGCTGACGAAAAAATAGACGCAATAATGAAACAACTTGACTTATAAAACAATGAACACAAAAACCTTTTTAACGATTGCTTTTGCATTAACAGTTTCCGTAGCAACAGCACAGAAAGAAGAAGCCAAAATGGTTCCTGCCATGACCGAAATCTGGGACCCTGAAGTACCGGTTGTTACACCGGGCGAAACCCCGATGAATGCTCCCTCCGATGCCATTATACTGATGGGCGAAGGAACGGACCTGGGCTATGAATGGACCAATGCCAAAGGCGAAAATCCCGGATGGAAATGGGAAAACGGAGTTGCCACAGTAGTAAAAGGCGCCGGAGTTATTAAAACCAAGCGCCAATTCGAAGATTTTCAGTTGCATGTTGAGTGGCGCTCACCCGAAGAAGTGGTTGGCGAAAGCCAGGGACGCGGCAACAGCGGCATCTTTCTTCAGGAATTATACGAATTGCAGGTACTTGATAACTTCAACAATCGCACCTACCGCAACGGACAGGCCGGAAGTCTTTACAAACAGACAGCTCCGCTGGTAAACGTTTGCACAGGCCCGGGCAAATGGCAAACCTACGACATCATTTATACTGCTCCCCGCTTCAACGAAGATGGAACATACTTCACCAAACCACGGGTAACGGTACTTCAAAATGGCGTATTGGTGCAAAACAACACCGAACTGCGCGGCCCAACACAATACATCGGCATTCCGGAATATACCATCGTAAAACACGGCCCCGGGGCACTGATCCTGCAAGATCACAGTAACCCGGTAAGTTACCGGAATATCTGGATACGGGAATTATAAAATACTCCGAATCAGCCCTTGCGTCTTTATATACAGCATTCAAGAGTATTTGCCCTGGCTTTATGGTGAGGTAGACGGGTTACTTAAAGCTCCGAGAGGCTGTCCAAAAACTCTGGAATTGAGTCATCCCGAACTTGTTTCGGGATCTCATCGTCCTAATAATCAGACCCTGAAATAAATTCAGGGTGACGTGAGTTGCGGATTTTAGGACTTTTTGGACAGCCTCTTCAGGCTAAAATTCCTGACGGGAAAAGAACCAAACTTTCATACAAATTTAAAAATTGAGAATCCGGCAGTTACTCGTTTTTTCAGAATGAAGTGTCTTTGGAGTTAACATTAAAATCGGAAGACAAGCTGGTGCTATCGAGTACCAGTGCTTTTTCCACGAATGTTGAATCGCAAATACTTGAGGTTGCCTGTTTTTGATGCAAATTTGTATTCATCAGGGTAACAATAAGCAAACAGGAAAGGGTCGCGGTTTTTATACCCATATTTTTAAAGGAAAAGAACCAGCCGGCAAATTCTGCAAATGAATTTTGCCGGAGCGTTGACGTGCCGTTTTTCAGCATAAACGTGTACATCAGGCGATCTTCAATTTCCTCTTTTGGTTCGCCGACATGGTTGCTTTGCATCAGTTCAAAAAGCTTTTTATCTATATTCCGTTTCATCATTCCAGCTTTTAAAGTTTTTTTTGATATTCCTCATTTCATATCAATCTCATCTTTTAAGTAATCGAGTTTGCGGGCCAGTTGCTTTTTTGCATTATGCAACCTCGATTTTACAGTACCATCAGCAATGTCTAAAATACCTGCAATTTCTTTTATCGAAAAGCCTTCGCGGTACCTCAGCAGAAAGGTTGACCGGTGATCCTGGTCCAGCCGGTTCAGGGTTTCAAAAACTTTTTCAACAGCTTGTTCTGTGCTATATGTCGAAAAATTCAGTTCTTCGGTTTCATCATTCGTAAAATTGCCGGTAATAATTTCGCCATGTATTTCGCGTCTGCGGTATTCATTTTTGCACATGTTTCCGGCGATTGAAAAAATCCAGCTCCGGAATTTGTATTCCGGATTAAATGCTTCAGGCTTTTCAATAATTTTCAGAAACAACTCCTGCAAAAAATCGTTGGCCTGCTCTTCCGAATTATTCAGCATCCGGTAGAAATAATAATACATCCGGTTTTTGTGACGATGATACAATACATTAAAAGCATACTGATTGCCGCCGCAGATCAGTTGCATTAATTTTTCATCGCTGTATGTGGTAATTTGTTTGCCCAACATTTAATCTGAAGGTTTTTTCAAAATTAGCCAAATAAAACCGGCATACGAAACCATTATAATTATTGGGGCCAAACTGATCCGGCGAAAGCTGAACATGGTTGTACTGAATCCGGCATTGTTACCCGAAGGGCCTGCCAACAAAGCAAACCCTGCAATCAGACAGATGATCAGCAGAATGAATATCTTGTACTTTTTTGAAAATTGCTGCATCGTGATTCCGCTTTACTGTTTCTTATATAGTACAACTGAAAACCGAAAAGTTCACGATCGCGCAAAAATTTTGTAATCCTGATTTTATTGCTCGTAAAGTTTGATCAATTCCTGAATTCGGGCATTGTTGTCGGTAGGAGTTGGCTCTTCCTTTCTGATAGGCTCATAATCATCAGGCAAGGTGTTTATAAAGTAATAATCTCCCATCGGGCCTTTCACGTCGAACGGAACATTCGGGCTGGTACCATTGGGCCTTATTTTTACAGATATCGAGCTTGGAAAGATCACCGATGTTTCTTTGTTAAACGATTCAAACGATTTGGTCAGGTTGATCGGAAATCCATTGGCATCGCTGTAAAAATCAACTTTCATAGAATCGGCATTCATAACGCATTCTTTAATTCTGCTGGGCGAATGTTTTACCGAGCTTAAATTGGTAAATGTAATTCCATTGCGTATTGCTTCCGGAGGATAAAACGTGAGTTGATACCCCTGTTCCATGATTTCACCATCGTACAACGCTTTCAGAAAATGCCGGTACGAGCCGTAATAAAAATTTTGCCGGTTCTTCTCGTATCTTTTTAGTTGCGCTTCTGATCCGTGATCAATGGGTTCGTAATAATAATGTCCCATAATACGCCGGACAAAAAAGCCTGAATAGGAGTTCAACGGAACGTCTTCGTGGGTAAGGTCGTCGCGTTTGGTAATATCGAATTCGCGGATCAGTACCCGGATTTTATACCCCAAATGGTTGTTTATAATTACAAGCGGCATGTTCGATGTCGCCTGAAAATTATTCTCGGTGCGGGTAAAATACAGCACCGACTCGTTTAATACATTATACGATGTATGCAGGTCGTCGCCAATAAACTGCTGGCAAAAAAAACGAACTTCTTTTTTTCGTTCGCTGTTGCTTAATTTTGTATAGTCGTCCGGATTGATAGATGAAGGACTCAACGCAATATGGATTGAATCCATGAAATTTTCGATATACGTTGCAAAAGGATCGTAGTCGCGGTGCGTAACAACCAAATAGCAAGGTAAAAGCGGAATGCTTATTTTGAAGTTGCCTTTTTCGTCGGTGGCAGTGCCAATAGATGAACCGGATATAAAAAGTTCAGCCAAATGAATGGGTTTGTTACTCTCTTTATCGGTAATTTTACCGTTGATGTAAAACGATAGCACTTGGGATGATGTCGGATAAACGACTGACAGAGTAAAAAAAGCCAATAAACAAAACAGTCTGAAATATCCCTTCATACGTTATTTATTTTTTGCGTTAAGGTATCAGATTTAATTAAAAAGAGAAAACTTATCTCAATTTTTTTTGCATCTGCCATCGAACCTTTCTTTCTGGCTGAAAGATTGTACATTTGCTATTCCTATTTTTTGATTTGATTTTTAAGAGAATGGATGAACGGTTAAAAATATTTGGTGAATTGCTCGACATCATGGATGAATTGCGCGAGAAATGCCCCTGGGACAGGGAACAAACCTTCGAATCGTTACGCAAATTGACCATTGAAGAAACGTATGAGTTGGGTGATGCAATTTTACAGGGAGACCTGTCGGAAATAAAAAAAGAGTTGGGCGATTTGCTTCTGCATATCGTGTTTTATGCCAAAATCGGTGAGGAAAAAAAAGCGTTTGGCATGGCCGATGTGATCAAGGGGCTGAATGAAAAACTAATTTACCGTCACCCGCACATTTTTGGCGATGTGGAGGTTGGTAGCGCACGGGAAGTGGAGCAAAACTGGGAAGCTCTGAAACTGAAGGAAAAAGGCCGTAAAAAAAACCAGGTTTTGGAAGGCGTTCCGGTTTCGCTGCCTGCTTTGGTAAAAGCAAACCGGATTCAGGAGAAAGCCAGCGGGGTCGGGTTCGACTGGGAATATCGGGAACAGGTATGGGACAAAGTAAAGGAAGAAATTACCGAACTTCAGCAGGAGATTGATAATACCGATGCCGATAAAATGGAAGCCGAATTTGGCGACTTGTTTTTTGCGATGGTAAATGCTGCCCGTCTGTATGGCATTGACCCGGAAGCAGCGCTCGAACGGACCAACCTGAAATTCATCAAACGTTTTAATTATCTCGAAAGCCAGACTTTGAAAAAGGGCATCGACCTGAAACAAATGAGCCTGGCCGAAATGGATGTGATTTGGGAAGAAGCAAAACGGATGGAATGATTTTAAATGATGAATTCTGAATGTCGAATTGCGATTTTTTATTTGCGCAAATATAATAGTGTAACTAAAATGCTGTTTCGATATTTTTCAATCCAATATTCGACCCATATTTTCCAGTAGCCCAGCTAGTGAATACGTCGAAGATTTAAATCTCGTAGTCGGCAAATGGATTATTTTGACAACCTGAATGAGTCGTATAAACTGCCAGTCGGAGTGTACGATTCGTATATCAATTTTCCTCTGTCAACAGAAATTACTTGAAACAATTGTGTATTTCCTCCGGTTTTTTCCATGATATTGTTGTAGTTGGAGTTGGCAGCATACATTTTAGGTCCGGATACAGAAACAACGTAAACAGTCCCCTTTTTATTCCAGGGAACTTTGGTTCCGTCTCTAAGTTTGTAACTTCTTGAATAAGCATGATCATGCCCTGTTAAGACCAAGTCAACATTGTATTTGTCGAAAACCGGAAGAAATGCATTTCTTGTATCTTGTTCATCCCTATCTCTTCCGGCAGAATAAAATGGGTGATGAAAAGATACGACCGTCCATTTATTAGGATTGTTTGCCAGTAACTTTTCAATCCATGGTACCTGTTCGTTCAGTTTTTTGGTTTTGGAAGTGTTTATCACAATCATTCTTACGCCCTGATAATCCACATAATAGGATGTCTCTTTATATTCGGGCATTCCGTTTTCCGGTAATGTAAAATGTTCAAGAAACATTGTGGAAGGTACATTGCTTTTTATTTTACGTCCTTTATTATCGGTTACGATAGATCCATCTTCACGCAGGTATTCATTGTCGTGATTATCGGCAGTTAAAATAGAAGGAGTGGAGCCAAATATAAAACCACCGGCATAAAACAATTCATCATACTGATCATCAAGAGGAGCATCCGTAATATCTCCGGGAAGTAACCAGAAAGCTGCATCCGGGGCTGTTTTGTAGGCTTCTCTCAAGACGCGGGAACAATGTTGTTTTAAACTATTTTGGATATCACCCAGAAAAATAAATTTAAAAGGAGCAGTTATATCCTGGGCAGTCCTGAATTGGTTCCATTCACTCCATGCAGAGTCTCCTCCAACGCGATAAACATACAGTGTATTGGGTTTCAACCCATCCATAATTGCGGAATGCTGAAATACCTCAAATTTTTTATCAGTTATAAATTTTTTGCTTTGAGGATATATCGATCTGGTATTTTTCTCAAACTCTGTCCAGTTTGTAGCTTCTGCTATTTGTACTTCCGGTTTGTTTATTTCATCCACAGTTCTCCATGTAACCGCCATGCTTATGGCAGGTGTTTCTGTGAGATTAATAATAATCCGCTGTGGTGTTTTCGCTGTCGTATAATACTGCGCGTAAGTATTTTGAGTAACGATCAAGATGAGAATTGCAGCAATGAAATTTATTTTCCTCATTATTTTGTGTTTTGAAGTTGTCAAAAATTAAAAAAGAAGGATGGTACCGTCAGTTTGATTACAACATTTAAATATTATTTTTCCAGAAAATATTGCATAAAAATAAAATAAAAACAGGTTTCCCTTCATCTGAAACATAGAAATGTATGAGCAATATTCTCTTCTTACTCTATATTTAGTCCGTATTTACTCAGGAGTCCGGCCAGCGAATAAGCTGAAAATCGGGCTCCCTTCATTCGGTTGTTTTCAGGATCAATTGTAAAATTAATGGCAGTACGAAAGTCTGTTTTTTCGAGATTGCAGTGCTGAAATAGAGAACCGCTCAAATCAGAATTGTCAAATTTTGCTTCCGATAAATTCGTTTCTGAGAAATCGGCTTCTTTAATCGAACAGTTGGCAAACCGGGTCTTTTTCATTTTCTTTTTACTAAAGAGAGCATAATCAAGCTGGCAATGTTCAAATTCTACCTGAAACAAAAAATCATTACAAATACTGAAATCAAATCCCATCAATTTGCACCCTTTAAATGTTACGTCTTTGAGCCCGGTATTCACTGTTTTTGCCATCATAAAATTGCAATTAACAAACCTGCAATTCAGAAAATCGGTATCGTTTAATTTACTGTTCGAGAAGTTGCAATTAATAAATTCGCAATCATCAAACTCAATTCCGGCAACGGGTATTTTTCCGAAATCAATCTGAGTGAAGGTCTTGTTGCTGTTCAGTTTTTCGATCATGTCTAATTTTTTTGGCAATTTATTCAAAATAGTAATGCTAACCGGAATTTTTATTTTCTTGTCAGGAATAAAAATTACTCTAATTTTGATCGGTATTAAAAACCCTTGTGTTGGCTTCGTTTATGAATAACCGAAAAATATTGACCGGACTTTTGTTTATCGTTTTACCTGTCATGCTTTCTGCCCGGATTGATACAATCCGGTTAAATAAACAGTATCTGAAAAAATATTGGTACGACTCCAAAGAAATTGTTCGTTCCCCGGTTCGTTGGGATCAGGCCGACTGGCAACGTTTTGCCGTTTTTGCCGCAAGCACCGGCGCATTGTTGTTTGCCGATGAACCTGTTGCCGATTGGATGCAGGAGCATCGGGCCGGTTTCCTCGATGATGTCAGCAAAAATGCGTTTGAACCGTTTGGCGCTGAATATTCGCTGGCCGTGTGCGGGGCGTTGTACGGCTATGGGTTACTCGCAAAAAACCGGAAATCGGAAAGTACAGCCTTGCTGGCTGTCGAGAGTTTTGCACTGGCGAGTTTGTTTGTGCGCATTCCCAAATATTTGCTGGGCCGTCAGCGACCAGACAGTAGCATCGATGTATCACCTTTTGATTTTGAAGGTCCTTTTGAGGGGAGTAGTTTCCCTTCCGGGCATACTGTTGCTGTTTTTTCGGTAGCATCGGTAATTGCCAATCAATACCGCGAAACGGTTTGGGTTCCGGTGCTGTCCTATTCTCTGGCAGGTCTTGCCGGTTTGTCGCGCATTTACGACAACCGCCACTGGACAAGCGATGTTTTTGTTGGTGCCGTTATGGGCATTGCTATCGGTAACCTGGTTTGTCCGGTAAAAAAGAATTCCCGGATTTCATTTTTTCCTGTTAAAATGGGCCCGGCGTATGGGGTACGTCTGGCATTATCATTGTAACCAATCACCCAAAAATAAAATTATGAAACGACTTTTTTATCCTTTGCTTTTTTCGATTTTTATTCTTTTCTCGTGTTCAACCGGGAAAAAAGCGCTCGAACGTGGCGATTACTACGAAGCGCTGTCCAAAGCTGTTGAACGGCTTCAGTCCGATCCGGACAACAGAAATGCAATTCAGGTTATAGAAGAAGGTTATTCATCAGCCATCAGCTATTATCAGGAAGAAATTGATTTGATATTGACTGGCAACGACCGTTTCAAATGGGGCGAAACCGTCCGGATAATGGAAAAAGTGAACAAGCTTTCCGAACAGATACGAAAAGTTCCCGCAGCCCGGAATTTGATTTCTGATCCGAAAACATACATTTCGGAAATGCGCCCTGCAAAAGAAAAAGCTGCCGGTGAAGTGTACAATGAAGCTCTCGAATTGATGAAATCGGGGAACAAAAGCGATGCCCGGCAGGCCTATCTGTATTTTGTAAAAGCCGATCAGTTGATCCCGGGGTATGAAGATGTAAATCGGATGATCATCGAGTCAAAAAAACGGGCCACCTATATCGTGATTGTTGAGCAGATACCTGTTTTTTCGGAATTGTATAACCTGTCGGCGGTGTACTTTTACGATCGCGTACTGGGGATGTTGAAATACAGCTATCCGGAAAAAAGTTTTGTGAATTTTTATTCTGAAAATGAAGCAGGCAACTTCAAAATTGAACATCCTGATATGATCCTGAAAATGAATTTCTATGATTTTCATATCGGAAGAAGCCAGCACAATGAAAGCGAACAACCATTAAGTAAGGTGGTTGAAGAACGGGTTAAAGTGAATAGAAAGGATACCGTAGTTTATGAAACGAAAGTGCATAATTACAAAGGAACCATTAAAATTATAAACGATCAGGTTTTAACCGAAGGATTATTGAAGTACGAAATATTCGATTTTCAGGCAAACAACAGTGTGCTAATGACAGAACGAATACCGGGGCAGTTTATGTGGAGTAATGCGTACGGCATTTTTGTGGGCGACAAGGAAGTACTTGATTCCAATCATATTGCGATTTTGAATAATCGTGCTTATCCAATGCCTTCTCCACAGGATTTGTTCATCGAATTTTCGAAGCCAGTTTTCGATCAGCTTTCCAGTCGTCTGAGAAGTTTCTTCCGCAGGTATGAAAAGTGATTCATTTATAATTCTAAAACGAATAACTTTGTAATAATGAGTATTGAGTCGTGAGTATTGAGTAACATGTATCACATCTTCAGCTATGCTGGAAAAATTTCTTACATATATTCGGAAAGAAGACCTGTTTGACCCCTTGCAAAAAGTTTTGCTGGCGGTGAGCGGTGGATTGGATTCGATGGTGATGCTGTATCTTTTTCAGAAAGCAGGATACGATTTTTCGGTAGCCCATTGTAATTTTCAACTTCGGGGAGAAGAGTCGGACGGCGATGAAGAATTTGTGGTTAATTATTGCGACGAACACAATATCCGGCTTTTTGTGAACCGGTTTGATACACTTGAATATGCCCGTCAGGAAGGTATTTCAATTGAAATGGCGGCCCGCGATTTGCGTTATTCGTGGTTCCGGAAACTGATGGATGATGAAAAATTCGATTGTCTGGCAACGGCCCATCATCAGGATGATATAATGGAGACATTTTTTATCAACCTGGGGCGGGGAACCGGTATCCGCGGGCTTTCCGGAATAAAAGCAAAATCAGGAAAGCTCATTCGTCCGATTTTATTTGCCGACCGTCTTTCGATACGCAATTATGCAGCTCTGCATCATATTCAGTTCCGCGAAGACTCTTCGAACAGCGACACCAGCATTCAACGCAATTTCATCCGGCATAAAATTCTCCCGATGTTTGATGAATTTCATCCTTCGTTCCGAAAAAATATTATTAAAACCATCGATAATCTGGACCAGACCGAGATGCTGTTTCAGCAAAAAATCGATGAGATAAAAGCGGATGCAGTAACGGAACATCCATGGGGCGATACCATCCGGATTTCGGCCATTGAAACAACGGATGCTGCAAGGACAATCTTGTTTGAGTTGCTTCGGGAAAAAGGTTTTTCGGCTGAACAGGTCGATGATATTATTGCTTCCCTTGATGGCGAATCAGGAAAGAAATTTTATACTTCAACCCATCGTTTGGTGAAAGACCGTGATGAACTAATTGTTACCACTGTAGAAAACGACCATCCGGATTTGTTTTACATTGAAGAAGGTTGCATCGGGATTGAAAACCCGTTCCGAATGAAAATTGAACAAAAAGTTCGGAATTCATCATTTCAGTTTTCCAGAAACCCGCTGGTTGCCGATTTCGACTTTAACAAGCTTGAATTTCCCCTGCTCCTTCGGAAATGGCAGGAAGGAGAATATTTTCAGCCGCTGGGCATGTCGGGCTACAAAAAGCTCAGCGATTATTTTATCGACGAAAAATATTCGATTCCGGAAAAGGAAAATGCATGGATACTGGCTAGCGGAAACAAAGTGGTTTGGATTGTCGGAAAACGAATTGATGATCGCTTTAAGATTGAAGAGAACACCAAAAATGTATTGCGGATTTCTATTTTGAAGGAAGTACAGATCAAATAATCATGAAATACCAAATTCATATCCAGCAATATATCATTTGATGGCCGCAATGTATTACCTTTGATCCGATTTTTATAAAAGACAATATGAGGTTTGATGAGTTCGATTTACATGACCAGATTCTGGATGCAATTGGTTACATGAGTTATGAAAAAGCTTCCCCTATCCAGGAAATGGTAATCCCGATTATTTTAGATGACAAAGATTTATTAGCCTGTGCGCAGACCGGCACAGGAAAAACAGCAGCTTTTGCCCTTCCAATTCTGGACAAAATAGCAGCAGACAACAACCACGACCTCTCAACTCTGATTATCGTTCCGACCCGGGAACTGGCCATCCAGATTAACCAGCAGATACAAGGTTTTAGTTATTTTCTGAATGTCAATTCAGTAGCCGTGTATGGCGGCCGCGAAGGCTCCGACTGGGAGCAGGAGAGCCGCGCGTTGACTTCCGGAACAAATATTATTGTTGCAACTCCGGGAAAACTGATTTCGCATTTGAACCTGGGCTACGTTAAATTCGACAAGGTAAAATATGTCATTCTTGATGAAGCCGACCGAATGCTTGATATTGGTTTCCACGACGATATTCTCCGTATTCTCAGTTATGTTCCTGAAAAACGGCAAACACTGATGTTCTCAGCTACCATGCCTAAAAAGATCAGGGAACTGGCTTCAAAAATATTAAATGAACCGGTTGAAATCAGTACTGAGATTTCGAAACCTGCCGAGGGTGTACTTCAGGCTGCATATCTGGTTTACAACGAACAAAAAATTGCCCTGATCGATAGTCTGATCAGTGGTAAAACAGATTACGACAGCATCCTTGTTTTCAGCTCGACAAAAAAAAATGTATTTGAAATTGCCCGTGCATTACGGAAACACGGGAACACAGTAAAAGGTATTTCTTCCGATCTGGAACAGAAAGAGCGCGAAGAGGTGCTGATGGATTTTAAAGCGAAACGTACCCGTATTTTGGTCGCCACCGACGTACTTAGCCGGGGAATCGACATCAAAGATATTAACCTGATTATTAATTACGATGTTCCTTCTTCAGCAGAAGATTACGTACACCGCGTGGGACGGACTGCCCGTGCCGATAAAACGGGAGTGGCAATTAGCCTGGTGAACGAGAAGGATATGGGCAAGTTCCATCGTATTGAGCAGCTTATTGAGCGGGAAATTATCAAATTGCCTTTGCCTGAAGGACTGAGCGAAGGACCGGCGTGGAAAGCCAAAAGCGGCGGCGGTGGCAGAAGAGACGGCAAACGACCGTTTTACGGAAAAAAACGAAGCCAGCAGCCACGGCAGAATAACAGACCCCAAAACAAGCCGTCAGCTTCGTAGCTATCGGGTGCATTTTGTGTCGTCAGATAAATGCTCCGGCGTTTGCTGTAAAATTGTTTTATACTTTAAAACAACGGAATTTCCGGTAAAATAAGCTTCATCTTTTTCCCGGAAATCAGTTTTATCTTTTTTCCAGATAAAATAAGTTATTTGTATCTTGCCAGTGCGAAAAAAGTAATCGATTGGGGGTATGAATTTCTTAACGAGATAGAACAATGGCCAATTTTTTTGAATATTTTTTTAATGAATTTAATTATCCGCTAACCAATCCGGTACTCGTTTTTTCCGTTATTTTATTCATCATCCTCCTGGCCCCGATTATCCTTCGAAAACTAAATATCCCGGGCATTATCGGGTTGATTATTTCCGGCATGATCATCGGTCCCTACGGAGCTAATATTCTCGAAAAAAACAGCGCTGTTGAACTTTTTTCAACTATTGGCTTGCTGTATATCATGTTTATTGCCGGGCTTGATCTGGATTTAAATGAGTTTAAGGCAAACCGAAATAAAAGTTTCTTGTTCGGGCTATTTACATTTATCATTCCAATGAGCATCGGGTTTCCGGTTTGTCACTATCTTTTGGGATATGACCTGAATGCAAGTTTTCTTACGGCAAGCATGTTTTCAACTCACACCCTGGTGGCATATCCCATTGTCAGTCGATTGGGTGTTTCTAAAAATCAGGCTGTTGCGATTACTGTGGGTGGAACTATTTTAACAGACACTGCTGTTTTGATCACATTAGCTGTAATTATTGGCAACAGCAGTGGCAGTCTGAATCAGGAGTTTTGGATACGACTGGGTATTTCGCTCATTATCTTTTCGGCCATCATGTTTCTGGTCGTTCCAAAGATTGCCAGGTGGTTTTTTCAAAAGATGGAAAGTGAGAAACATGCACATTACATTTTTGTTTTATCAATCGTATTTTTTGCTGCCTTTCTCGCTGAAGTTTCCGGCCTTGAACCCATTATCGGCGCTTTCGTTGCAGGACTTGCATTGAATCCGTTGATACCGCATTCCTCGGCATTGATGAACCGGATCGAATTTATCGGAAACTCGTTGTTTATACCGTTTTTCCTGATATCAGTGGGCATGCTTGTCGATATCAGCGTAATTCTGAGAGGTCCCGAAGCTGTAATTATTGCAGTCGTTTTGACATTGGTCGCGTTGTTTGGTAAATGGTTTGCAGCTCTTTTCACCCAACTCATTTTTAAATATTCAGGGGCGCAGCGTCAGCTTATTTTTGGATTGAGCAGTTCACATGCTGCTGCTACCCTGGCAGTAATCCTTGTTGGATACCAGTCGGATATACTCGACGAAAATATTCTCAACGGAACAATCATTCTGATCCTGATAACCTGTATAGTCGCTTCTTTTGCAACCGAAAAAGCTGCGAAAAAGCTATTGCTCTCCAGACAAAAAGATACTTTTTCTGTTGAGAAGACCACCACAGGAACAAGAGAACATATTTTATTACCGATAGCAAACATTCTGAACGTTGAAAAACTTTTGGAGTTTGCGTTATTAATTAAGGATAAAAAGTCACCAAATCCGATTTCTATCCTGTCCGTTGTGCCTAATAATGACCAGGCGGAGGCAAATATTATTACGACAAGAAGTAAACTTGAAGAACAAGTCAGACAAGGCGCTGCAACGGAAACAAGAATTGATTCCATAACAACAATAGATCATAATCCGGTAAGCGGGATTTCAAGAATTTCGAAAGAAATTATGGCCGATATAATTATTCTCGGCTGGCCTCAGAAAACCAGTTTGATTGATAAATTACTGGGTGAAAAAATGAATTCCCTGATCAATAATATCAGCAAAAACCTGTTCGTTTGTTTTTTAGAAAAGCCATTTGTTGTTCAGAAAAGAATAGTAATAATTTCTCCTCCTTTATCGGAAAGGGAAGATGGATTCGAATTATGGGTGCAAAAAATATTCAGGTTGTCGAATGAACTTAGTATTCCGGTGCTGCACTTTGGCAACGCAAATACGCAGAATGAAATTCAGGAATTAATACAAAAAAGACATTTGACAGTCATAATAAGTTTTCAAACATTTGAAGGAATTGAAGATTTTTCCGTGATTTCAGAACAAACCAATCCCGACGATCTGGTGATATTTATCTCTGCGAGAAGAAATTCTGTTTCATATTACTCGTTACTGGATAATATTCCTCACAAGCTTGAAAAACATTTTACAAATAACAACATTATTGTGGTTTATCCGCAACAGTTCAATCATTTTCAGAAAGAGTATGATGATTTATCCGATCTCTCTGGGTTCAGGAGTATTGAAACGATAGGGACGCTGGGAAAGGGGATAAGTAAAATATTTAAAAAAGAATAACTACAATGAAAACATTTTTTATTACTTTATTACTTATCATTCCTGTCCTCATGAATGCACAAGTTCGCCAGGCAATTACTGATGAGAAAGACGTGCCGGTTTACGAATTGCCGGAAGTTTTGGTCTCTTTGAAAGGGAAGAAGATTAAAAATGTCAAGAGTTGGGAAAAAATCAGACGGCCCGAGGTTCTGAAAATGTTTCAGGATGAAGTTTATGGCCGTATTCCGGGAGATTTAAAAATAGCCCGCAGCAGGGTTGTTGACGAAGATGAAAATGCACTGGGCGGTATTGCTAAAAGAAAACAGGTAGTGCTGACCTTTGTTAAAAATGACAAGGAACTCAATGTCGAAATACTGATTTATTTGCCGAAAGGAATTCAGAACTTCCCGTTGTTTCTGGGTTATAATTTTTATGGCAACCACACCATTATCAACGATGCAGCTATTCGTTTAACCGAATCGTGGGTAAGGGATAACCCTGCTTTCGGGATTGTAAATAACCAGATTACTGAACAGTCGCGCGGAGTAAGATCGAGCCGGTGGCCTGTTGAAGAAATCATAAAATCGGGATGTGGTGTGGCGACTATTTATTACGGAGATGTTGATCCTGACCGGGATAATTTTGGAGATGGCATTCACCCGCTTTTCTACGATAAGTCGCAAAGCGAACCTGCCGACGATGAATGGGGAGCAATTGCTGCATGGGCCTGGGGCCTGTCGAGAGCTTTGGATTATTTTGAAACTGACAAAGACATTGATGCAACTAAAGTTGCCGTAATCGGGCATTCACGCCTTGGAAAGACTGCATTATGGGCAGGGGCAACCGACCGGCGTTTTGCCGCTGTCATTTCAAATGATTCAGGATGCGGCGGCGCCGCTCTTTCGCGCAGAAAGTTTGGCGAAACAGTGGCCCGTATCAATACCAGTTTCCCGCACTGGTTTTGCAACAATTTCAACAAATACAATAATCACGAGGAAAAACTACCTGTCGATCAGCACATGTTACTGGCTTTAATAGCCCCGCGCCCTTTGTATGTGGCAAGCGCCACAGAAGATCTTTGGGCCGACCCGCGTGGCGAATTTTTGTCAGCAAAGTTTGCTTCGCCGGTATATCAGTTGTACGGACTGGAAGGTTTGCCTGCCACCGAAATGCCGGAACCCGATTCGCCTGTTAAAGGTATAGTCAGTTATCATATCCGGACCGGGAAGCACGATATTACCGCGTACGACTGGGAGCAATACATAGGCTTTGCTAAAAAAATGCTAAATTAATTTCAGCACACATCAGGATAGTTTCTGAAAAAGTATTTATTTTGCCTGTCAATTTTCAAAAAAACTACTATGAACAGGCATCATTTTCTTGCTTTTGATTTGGGTGCATCAAGCGGAAGGGCAATTCTCGGAACATTGAACGAAGGAAAACTTGAACTTACTGAAATTCATCGTTTTGAAAACCGGATGCTGTTGATTCACGGAAGCTATTTCTGGAATATTTTCAGTTTGTTTGGTGAATTAAAAACCGGGCTGGAAAAATGCATCCGCGAATTTCACATTCAGCCCGAATCGATTGGAATTGATACCTGGGGAGTCGATTTTGTTCATCTGAACAACGAAGGACAAATCATATCGTTGCCTTTTGCTTACCGCGATTCGCGTACCGATCAGTCAATAGAAGAGTTGTTTCAGCAGATTCCAAAAGAGGAAGTGTATTTGCAGACCGGCATCCAGTTCATGCAGTTCAATAGTCTGTTTCAGTTGTTTTCAATGGTGCAGAAAGATGCATCAATCCTGAAAATTACCAGCGATATTTTGTTCATGCCCGATGCTCTGGCATACTTGTTCTCAGGGGTGAAAAAAGCTGAATTTTCGATTGCCAGTACCAGCCAGATGCTAAAGCCGGGAACCAACGAATGGCAGTTGGAACTAATTGCTAAAGCCGGAATTGACAAATCGCTTCTTCAGCAGATTGTCTGGCCCGGAACAATTACCGGTGAATTGTTGCCTGAAGTAATGGAACAAACCGGCAGCAAAAAGATTCCGGTCGTTGCAGTTGGCGGGCATGATACTGCTTCTGCAGTTGCTTCAGTGCCGGCAGAAGGCAATGACTGGGTTTTCATTAGTTCGGGTACCTGGTCGATTATGGGTATCGAAAGCCCGGTCCCGATTATTTCAGAAGATACCCTGAAGCTGAATTTTACCAACGAAGGCGGGGTAGAAGGGACAACCCGTTTTTCAAAAACTATTATGGGGATGTGGCTTATTCAGGAATGCCGGAGAATATGGGCGCGAGAAGTGGAATATTCATGGCCAGAAATGGTGGAACTGGCTAGTGTGTCAGAACCCTTTAAATACATTGTCGATCCGGATGATTCGTCATTTTTGAATCCGGCTGATATGCCCCGCGCCATTTGTGCTTTCTGTGAAAAAACAGGGCAGGGAGCACCCGGGACACACGGTGAAATTATTCGCTGCATATACGATAGTCTTGCGTTAAAATATCGCTTTACTTTGGATCAGATTATTTCATTGGGAGAAAATAAAATTAGGAAAATCCATATTATTGGCGGCGGTTCGAATAACCATTTCCTGTGCCAGCTAACTGCCGATGCTACCGGTTTGCCGGTTATTGCCGGTCCTACTGAAGCTACGGCAATCGGTAATATTTTAATGCAGGCAAAAGCATTGGGACATGTAAAATCGCTTGATGAAATCAGGGAAATCATACGTCATTCCTTTGGAGTTGTTCAGTTCGAACCTTCAGAAAAACTTGATTGGGAAAAGTCGTATCAAAAATTTCTGAACATTACAGGTATGCCGTCGCCTTTTTAAGAATTTGTCAGGCAGGCTGGTAATGGCGTTTCAGCCAGCGGGCCAGTCCGTCGAGACCGGGAAATAATACCCGTTCGGTGATATTTGCCTGATCGAGTTTGTCGCGTACTTGCCATTTTATCTCCTTCGGAATAATAATTCTTCGGAACATATCGGGATGTTTTACCAGCCAGTGATCGAGGATGGAGGTGGGATTACTCATCACCGAAAACAGGGCGAACTGGTTGACGATGCGTTCGTCAAGCGATGGCGGTTCGAAGAAACAAACCTGGTCGGAGCCAAGTTTTTGGTCAAATTCGTATAACGATTCTGTTTTTTCGAGCATTTCCACAGTAAACGCATTGCACTTTTCTTCTTTCAGCAAGATATTTAAAGGTTCGGCTACCAGTTGATTTACCTTCACGAAATCAACTTTCCAGATCACTCCGTCGATGTCGAATTTTTCGGTATTGGCAGTGGCAAAGTGCATGGCAATAAAAGGCGAATAGGTCCAGTCGAGCAGACGGGTTGGCAAACCGTGGTGTTGGGCGAGTACCAACGAACGCCAAAATGTACTGGTCAATTCCGGGTCTTTGGTGATCGAATATTTACGGAAGTTTCGCAGCAGGTGGTATTCCAGTTCCGGACGGTCGCCGGAGTTGCGCAAAAAGCTGTTTTTTAGTTCGTAATTCATGTCCGACAAGCCCCGGAAAGCATAGTCCGACCGGTATCTTTTGAATTCCGGTTTCCATGCATCGAAATACACTTCTTCGCACAATTGCTCCCAACTGTTGATTATAGTATCATTTTGACGGATTGCTTCGGCCATACTGTAAATGAATTGAAGTTCTCTTTCAAAATTACTTTTTTATTCCGGGGAAGAACAACGAGAAACGGAAAATTATTACAAATATTGATGCGTACACATCAATATTCTTATTACAATATTTTGCTCTTTTGATGCATTCTTTAATCAATCTGTTGCATTGTTGTTATTCGCTGAAAATGAACCGGATAATTTTGGGCGAAAATAAAAATACGATGGACTGTGTCAATGTTTCTTCACGGAATAAAGAACCGTATCTCATAGGAATAATGCGATTTTTATATGAAAGTTTACTGAACAGATGGTTTTATGTTCCTGTCGGTTCCCGTTATCTCTCCACAAAACCGGAGTTCAGTTCATTCCCGAAGGGATTCCGGCTCAGAGACAGGTGGGTGTATTCCCTGTTATGCACAGGAGATGAGTTTGAAATGAGGACAACCGATGCTGATGCAATTCTTGCCGATTTTTTTATTATGCCGGGAGAAGGAAGGCTTAAAAAGTTGCTTTCCAATGTTGGAAAACCGGTAATTATTTCGATTGGGATTGAACATGCCATAATCTCCAGGCTACCCGATCTGACCCAAAAGCTTGAAAAAACAGGGGTTGCTGGTTTTTATGTCCGGCGTACATTATCAAATATTACTCTTAAAAAGATTTGTTTGGAAAGTTCTGTCCCGGTGATTTCTGCTGCGAGTGCGCGTTCAGAGGAGATCATTTCAAAAATCAATACAGGAGTTTACGCCATCTGTATTACAGGTAAAAATATTTCAAAAGAATTGGTCCGATATCTTCATGAATTGTATCCTGATATGCCTGTCATTGCGTCAAGTAACAGATCCGAAAAATTATTGCTCCACAATCTGAAATCGGGGATCGACGCTGTAATTTTTAAACCATGTATCCCATTTGAGAAAGATCGGGAAAATAATTTGGAGGGGAGGCTGGAAAACAGATAAAGGTTTTAATTTTATATCCGAAATAACTTAAATATAAATGGATATAATACCAACGGCACAAAATATCATCGTTTTAACAGGTTTTATCCTGTTGATTTTTACACTTGCCTATCTGATTGTGCGTTTGATTAAATCGGAGAAGAAAAAAGTAAGCATTGAAGCGAAATACAATGAGCTTGAGCTTAAAATCAATAATCTGCAACTGGAGACGCTGGAGTCAAAACTTAACCCGCACCTTTTTAAAAATGTACTGAACTCGATCCAATCGCATGCTTACCAGACTTATTTTGCCCTCGACAAACTGGCGAATGTGCTGGATTACATTTTATATGAGAGCCGCAGGAAATTTGTTACTTCCCGTGAAGAAGTTGAATTTGCACTCAGTCTGATCGAAATTAATAAAATTAAATTGAGCCCCTTGTTTGACTTGAAAGTTAAATCAAAGATCAGTGAAAATGAGTCTTTGTTTGATCAGGAACTTTTGGCGCCGCTTATTTCAGTCGATCTGATAGAAAATGCGTTTAAACATGCTGATATACACAGTTCTGAAGCTTTTATTTCCATCATTCTCGGATTTAGCGACGGCAATTTTTATTTGTCCGTATCCAATAAAATATCAGGGAAAACACCGTTGAATAAAGCGCATAGCGGTATCGGGACACAAGCTCTTGACCAAAGACTCAGGATAATTTATAAAGATCATTACAAACTGGAAAGATTCGTTGATGGGGATGTTTATCATGCACATTTAAAAATAAAATTGCTTGAATACAAAACTGAAATGCTTACTGCTGGACGATGAACTGCCTGGCCTGAAATATCTGAAAATGCTTTGCGAACAGATTCCGGAGCTGGAAGTAATAAAAGCATTTGACAATGCGGAGACATTTCTGAAAGAATTGCCCTTGCTTGAGTTCGATCTGTGCTTTCTGGACATTGAAATGCCGGGAATGGACGGGTTGAGCATTGCCAATCTTCTAAATGGTAAACCGGTCGTTTTTACCACAGCTTATAAAGAATATGCAGCCGAAGCTTTTGATCTGGATGCAGTTGATTACGTACGAAAGCCGGTCACCAAAGAACGTTTGCAAATCGCCGTAAATAAAGTACAGGAGAGGTTGTGGCAAATCCGGACGGCGAAAAATTTTATTCAGCTAAACACAGACAAGGGCAAAACCCTGTTGTTTTTTGACCAGGTAGCCTATATTGCAACTTCCGTAACAGATAGCCGCGATAAAAACGCATTGTTGCATGATGGGAAAAAACTTGTTCTGAAAAATGTATCCTTTGACAGGTTAATACAGTATTTGCCTGTCAATGAATTTTGCCAGGTAAATAAAAAAGAGGTGATTGCTTTACGTTCGGTTCAGTTTTTTTCTCATGATGAAATTACCACCAACATCTTGCAAATTTCAGGAAAACCTTTGGTGCTTTCGCTGGGAAATGCATACCGGGACGATTTTCTTAAAAAAGTACAGTTGTAATTCATTACATTTTTTCGCCAGCTTGTTACAGATTTATTTCTGTTTGCCGCTCTTGCCGACTTTTATATAATTATTGTTGTCATTTTTGCAGCACTATTTAATACCCTTTGGAGATGAAGCGGTTAAGGAACTTATTTTTTTACATTGGTACCATTGGCGGCTTTTCCGCCTTGATGTACTGGATTGTACAGCTTGGAGGAGAGCTTGAGCCGGGGATGAACGTGACAGTACATGAAACAGGTGAAAGTCAATTGTCTATGTTTACCGAAACCTTTATTCATAACCTGACACACCCGTTGGCCATCCTGCTTCTGCAAATTGTAACAATTATCCTGGTTGCCCGCCTTTTTGGATGGTTTTGCAAAAAAATAGGACAGCCCACTGTTATCGGGGAAATTATAGCAGGTATTGTGCTTGGGCCTTCGCTTTTAGGTATGTATTTCCCCGGGTTTTCCGCAGCTCTCTTTCCTGTACAATCTTTGGGCAATCTCCAGTTTCTGAGCCAGATCGGATTGATCTTGTTTATGTTTGTAATTGGCATGGAACTAGATCTAAAGGTTCTCAAAAATCAGGCGCATGAAGCTGTGGTTGTGAGCCACGCCAGTATTATAATCCCTTTTACATTAGGGATGGGACTGGCCTATTTCATTTATAGTTCATTTGCCCCGCAGGGTGTACCGTTTGCTTCCTTTGGCTTGTTTTTAGGAATATCCATGAGTATTACTGCATTCCCTGTTTTGGCAAGAATTGTTCAGGAAAGAGGTATCTATAAAACACGGTTGGGAGCTATTGTCATTACTTGTGCTGCAGCGGACGATATCACTGCATGGTCGTTGCTGGCTGCAGTTATTGCCATTGCAAAAGCCGGTTCCTTTATAAGTTCGATGCCAACGATATTGATGGCGCTTGTTTATGTGTTTGTTATGCTGAAACTGGTCATGCCTTTTTTAAAACGGGTGGGCGACCTGCATACTTCACGGGAGAACCTGAGCAAATCGGTTGTAGCCATCTTCTTTCTGGTGCTGCTTTTATCTTCTTATGCAACAGAAATTATCGGAATTCATGCCCTTTTCGGAGCATTCATGGCTGGTGTAATTATGCCCGACAACCAGAAATTCAAACAAATTTTCATCGAAAAAGTAGAAGATGTTGCATTGGTTTTATTGCTTCCCCTGTTTTTTGTATTCACTGGTTTACGAACACAGATCGGTTTGCTGAATGATCCGTACTTGTGGAAAATTTGCGGATTGGTTATTTTGGTTGCAGTAACCGGAAAGTTTGCAGGCAGTACATTGGCTGCAAAATTTGTCGGCCAAAGCTGGCGTGACAGTTTTATGATCGGAGCCTTAATGAATACGCGTGGTCTGGTAGAGCTTGTTGTTTTAAATATCGGATACGACCTGGGGATATTATCATCTGAAATTTTTACAATGCTGGTAATTATGGCGCTTGTCACAACTTTTATGACTGCACCGGTACTGCATATTATTGACAAACTTTTTAAGAAAAAAGCAAAAGCTGAAATGCAGGAAATAATAGACATGGGCAAATTCAAGATACTTATCTCATTCGGAAAACCTGAAATGGGAGTAGTGCTTCTGAGACTTGCAAATTTTCTTGTAAAAAGTAAAAACGGAAATACCCAGATAAGCGCGCTTCATGTATCTCCGAACAGCTTGTTGAACAAGTTCAAGATGGATGATTATGAACGAGAGAGTTTTGATCCATTAGTCGCCGAATCAAAAAAATTAAACCAGCCGGTTGAGAAAATATTTAAAATATCAGAAGATATTCAAAGTGATATTGTGGAAACGATAAACGAGGGAGATTATGATTTGTTGCTCGTAGGCATTGGGCATTCTATTTTCAAAGGAAGTTTGCTTGGAAATTTATTGGGTTATTCAACACGTTTCTTCAATCCGGATTATTTGCTGGATAGAGTTTCGGGGAAGGAAAAGCTCTTCAAAACTTCTTCTTTTGCTGAGTTGACCATGCATGTATTGGCTAAGAGTAAAATTCCGGTAGGTATTCTTATCGATAATAATCTGCAAAATATTGACAGGATTTTTTTACCGTTCTTCGGCAACGGAGATGGTTTTTTGATCGAATATGCCCGTAAATTTATTTCCAACTCAGGAGTGCAGATTACTATTTTTGACGCGACAGGCAAACTAGGCTCTGATGTAACGGTGAAAGAATCTCTGCGAGCCATTGAACAACAGGCGCCGGATCATATCACTATTTTGGGTGAAAAAATGGGTGAAACAGGCTTTCTAAATGAAAATGATTTAATGCTTATCAGTTTGGAGGGTTGGGAAAAACTGGTTCGTGCAAACAGCACATGGCTGAAAGATTTACCTTCAGCGCTGATTATGAGGCCGCAGACTATTTGAAATCCTAATTCAGGAGTTTGTTAAAGTGTAACTCCTGAAGATGATTAATTAATCCTGACTTTTACATAGGGAGCCAGTAATTCGTTGGAACCCCCGGACACAGTTGTAACAGAATCTTTTTTCTCTGTCATTCCTTTCGGACGTTCTTCTTTTAATTCTTTCGGAGGCAGGATAATTTCTTTTTTTGTCTGTACCGTATCGGTTTGAAATTTAGCATTCAGATCAATATTTGATGTGAATTTTAGTCCCAACAGGTAAAAAATGGAGGAGGTGAGAATAATGTATTTCATGGCCTAAACAGAATAAAAAAATATGTTTTTATAAGTTTTCGCAATAAAAGTACGAATATTAGTTTATTGGCGAATAAGAAATTCTGTGAATAAATGTAAAACTGCGCCTAACGGGTCGATTTTTTCGACAACCACAATTATTTTCTGTAATTAATCATGTTTGGGAAAAACGATGTTTGCATCTTTTCTTACCCGGTCCAGAATCTCCATCATGTCGGCAGAAAACGAAAGAGGCATCAAATCGCTCTCTGTTTTACCCTGGTCAAGGCATTGCATTACATGGGCTGCTTCGTAGTAATAACCCGCTCCTTCGATAGGGCCCGTCTCAATTAATTCTTGTTTTTGTGTGGTTGAATCCCAGATAGATATAGTCGTTGGAGTGAACCAGCGGCGGTTGAGTTTGAGCGTGCCTTTTTCGCACCAGAATTCGGTTTCGATAGAGGAATGGCAGGCAAAACTGGAAGTCAGACTGGCCATTTGTCCGCCCGGATATTTAAATGTCATAAGAACAGTTTCCTCGGTACCCGTCGGACTGAATTCGGCCATTGTGCGTATTTCCGATGGTTTGCCCAAGGTGGCAAGCGAGGCAAAAACAGGATAAATGCCAATATCCAGTAGTGAACCACCACCCAAATCAACATTGTACAGGCGTTTCTCCGGATTATATTCGGCCTTGAATGCGAAGTCGGAACGGACAATCTTCAACGCACCGAGGCGGCCTGAATCAAGAATTTCCAGCGCTTTGTTGAAACTGGGCTGAAACCGCGTCCAGAAAGCCTCCATCAGAAAGGTATTGTTTTCCCTTGCACAGGCAACCATTTCGGCTACTTCGTGCGAATTGATGGCAAATGCTTTTTCGCACAAAACAGCTTTTTTGTGCTTCAAACACAAAATCGCATGTTCGCGATGATGCGAATGCGGAGTGGCTACATATACTATATCGACAGCCGGATCGGCAACCATTTCTTCGTAACTGTCATACGTTTTTTCAAATCCGTGATCGCTGGCAAACTGTTTGGCACGTTCCATATCTCGCGATGCGGCAGCATAAAGCCTGGCGTTTGGTAACAATTTCAGGTCATTGACAAATTTTCCTGCGATCTTGCCACAGCCAAGTATTGCCCAATTATACGTTTTCAATTTTGTTTCAATTTTAAAATTTGATCTATTTGTTTTAACAGAATGTGATTGGCCGGACCATTCATTGCCCCATGATCGAACCCATCGAGTTCATAGAGACTGGTCTTTTGATGTCCGGCAACCTTCATCATCCGGTACATGTACGCATTTTCTTCGTAGCGGCCCAACATCTCCAGTTCGCGGTCGCCGGTTATCAACACCAATGGCGGCGCATCAGGACGCACATGATATAACGGGGCGTATTTATCGACAATGGGTTGTTCCCTTTTTATGCCCATTTCGTCGCGCACGGCCATGTGGGTAATGGTGTGCCCGCTGAAAGGTACCAGGCCGGCAATTGAGTCAGCATCAATACCAAATTTGGACAGGTAACTTTTATCGAGGCCAATCATGCTGGCCAGATAGCCGCCTGCCGAGTGACCGGAAACGAAAATCTTTGCGCGGTTGCCACCGTATTTTTCAATATTTCGGAAAACCCAGGCAACCGAAGCCGCAGCATCGTCAATATAAACCGGGCATTTCACTTTTGGATACAAGCGGTAGTTGACAGCAACTACGGCAATGCCTTTATTTTTCAGCTCATTGGCAATATATTTTTGTCCGCTGGTCAATCCTCCGCCATGAAACCATACCACAGTTGCGAAGTCTTTCTTATTTTCAGGATAGTAGATGTCGAGCTTGCAGCGTTCGAGCATATAATCGGTTTTGGCCCCCTCGTAAACATCGGAATACGGCAGGTTCTCAATTAACTTGTACGATACAGAATTTTCCTGGGAAAAAGCTGTACACAGAATTCCGAAAAATGAGAGCAGGAGAAATAATAATTTGAGCTTCATCTAATGTGTTTTCGTTTATCGCATCAGCAAATATAAACGATTCGGTACAACCTGCCGGAGGTTTTTTCTTTTTTTTGAATTTACAGGGAAAAGAGGCGCTTTTGCGACGGAAATTGATAGCGAGACAAATACCGTCCGTTCTTTAATTCGATGGATACTTCTCCGTTCAATACCGGGTTCTGTTGTGCCAAAGATGCCTGTTAGGGTTTGTCTGATTTTATATCCAGTAATATTTTTCCGGAATCTTTCAGTAACCCGACCGACCATTTAATAATTACCAGCGAGCTGATAAAAGCCGCAATAATATCGATAAACGGAATTCCCCAAATCAGGGCAGCAGTCAACCCCAGTATTGCGGAAAGGCTTGTTAGCGAATCGGCAAGTACATGCAGATAAGCAGCTTGTATGTTGTGATCGGAGTGATCGTGGTCATGGTGAAGAATTACAGCGCTGATAATATTCACCATAAGCCCGATTGTTGCTACCCAAATGGCATCTTTATACACAATTTCAACCGGGTTAAATACCCGGGAGGCAGCTTCAACCAATATTACAAAAGAAAATATCAGCAACATTAAACCACTGCTGTAGCCCGAAAGAGAAAGTATCTTTTCAGTATTACCGGTAAATTTTTTATTTTTTTCGAGGCGTCTCACAAAAATATAGGCCAACCAGCTCAGTCCAATTGCAAGAACATGCGAACCCATGTGAATTCCGTCGGCGAGCAGCGCCATTGAACCGGAAGTGATCCCGAATATGATTTCAACAATCATGGTTACTGCCGTAAGTAATACGACCCATCTTGTCTTTTTTTCGTAATTCACGTACCCCATAGTTTCATAAAACAGACAACCCTAAAGGGATTATTTATAAGGCTGAAAAACTATTATTTCCGATATTTGCAACATTCGTGCAGCGCATTGTAAACTTTGTCGTCGGCTTTAACCTTATCGGTGTCGTGGCCAACCTTAGCAAGTTCTTTGTGGATGTCATCAAGTTTTACTTTCGATTCGTCGAAGGTAACTTTTAGCATTTTGGTTTCTTTGTACCAGTCGGCTTTGGTGACACCATCCATGGCTTTTATTGCTTTTTCGATACGTTCTTCACACATATCGCAGTTACCATAGACCTTGAATTTTTCGGTTTTAGTATTGCCTGCAAAAATAGCTGTCGTCGCTAAAAGAAAAACCGAAATCAAGCTTAAAACTTTTGTTTTCATTGTATTGTCAATTTTAAATCCCGTATTTTATAAGAAAAAAACCTTCATCGCATATTGAAAAATCTTTCAAACTGAATATTACATTGGACTAATTTGACCGTCAGAACCGGAGATATTACAATTTTTTATAGCCAACTCTTTCCAAATAACGGCTTCTGGCTTCTTCCGGATCAGCATTGATTGCAATGTATATTCTTGTGCGGCTATCGATAATAACTTCCTGTAACTTTGTTAGATCGACAGATTTAATTTCATTTTGCTTTTTTTCACTCATTACGATTATTCCTTTCAATTTATGGAAACATTTAATTCCCTGATAATGTTTACGAAAGTTTAAATATAAGCTAAAAATCTGGTAATCATGCTTTTTATTTGGCTTATTAGGGAAAAGCTAATACTCAGTTAAGATACCGCCTGAATTTTGTCCGGGAAATCTTGCTTTTCCCGTTTTTACAGGACGATGTGTGAATAATGTAACTTTTATAATTAATTGTATAATGATTTCACGGATATTTAATCGTACTTTCACCCCAAATATTGATTACCTGACTCTCAAAACTTTTATCTACACTTTTTTGCACAAGCCTTTTTTTTCTCTGAAAATCACTGTTTTATAGTTGGGCTATACTGGCAATACTATTATTCGATTTATTCACTAAAATATTATAAAATGACACAAGAATTTGATATGGTTTATTGGAATAACATTAAAATGGATTTGAAAAAAGAATATCCGCAATTGACAGAAGCCGACTTGTTCTGGAGAGATGGTTCGAAAGAGGATATGCTAAGCATTTTGTCGATTAAACTACTGAAAACAAAGAGAGAACTGGAAGCAATTCTTGAAAAATACACATCTGAATCTTCTAATTATTAATACTCAAAAAAAGAAAGAAAATCAAAATGAACTATTTGTACTTACTAATTCCTGTTGTAGTTATATTTTTGGCAGGAATACGAATTGTACGGCCAACCCAGCGAGGTTTGATCGAGCGGCTTGGAAAGTATAAGCATTTTGCAAATCCCGGTTTTCACTGGATTATTCCGGTAATCGACAGGTTGTTCATGGTAAATGTTACCGAGCAAATGGTAGATGCCGAACCTCAGGAAATTATTACAAACGATAATCTGAATGCCAGTGTTGATGCCCAGGTGTATTTCCGGGTGAAGTCAGATGAAGAGAGCGTTAAAGGTTCGATTTACAATGTGAATAATTACAAATGGCAGATCGTAAATCTTGCCCGCACCACTCTTCGTAATATCATTGGTACGCTCACGCTTAAATCGGCCAATAGCGAAAGAGGAAAGATCAATTCCGACTTGTATAAAACACTTCATAACGAAACCCAAAGCTGGGGAATTGAAATTGTACGCACCGAGTTAAAAGAAATCGATCCGCCGAAAGATGTTCAGGAAACCATGAACAAGGTGGTAAAAGCTGAAAATGAAAAAATTGCTGCGATTGATTCTGCTACGGCTGCCGAAACGGTTGCTGATGGGGTAAAACGAGCAAAAATAAAAGAAGCTGAAGGTTTCAAACAATCGAAAATATTACATGCTGAAGGGGAAGCCGAAGCCATTAAACTGGTGAATGAAGCGGCTGATAAATATTTCGTTGGAAATGCGCAACTATTGCGGAAACTGGAAGCAGTGGAAGTATCGCTCGAAAAAAACGCGAAAATTGTAATTCCAACCGGGACTGAACTGGTTAATATTATCGGGGAAATGGCCGGGATTGTTCCGATTGACAAGAAATAAGGAAAATTGTCGGGGTAATTTAACACAGAAAAGAATTTTTTTAGTAATCTTTTGTAAAAAGTTAATATCTCGATAATTAAACGTACCTTGCGCCCATTAATTTATATTTATATCATGAATAAAGGAACAGTAAAATTTTTCAACGAATCAAAAGGATTCGGATTTATTAAAGATGCAGATTCAACAAAAGAATATTTTGTGCATTCGAATGGTCTTAAAGACAGTATCAGAGAGAACGACGAAGTGACTTTTGATCTGGAAGAAGGAAGAAAAGGTTTAAATGCAGTCAATGTTAGAATAGCTTAATAATATTTTGAACATTTAAAATTTTGGGCCTCACAATTGTGAGGCTTTTTTTATGTCATAATTTTTCGCTTAGTTCAAGCCAGCGCATTTCTTTTTCATCCAGAATTTCTGAAATTTCGGCAAAGCGCTGCGATTGTCGAAGTAATTCATCATTCGATAATTCGCCTGAGTTTAAGGCCGTTTCAATTTCTTTCTTTTCATTTTCGAGAGCTGAAATTTCAGTTCCCAGTTTTTCAAATTCCTGCTTCTCGCTGTAACTGAGTTTTTGCACACGGTTCTTAAGTCTTTCCTTGTTTTCTAAAGGAATTGGAGCAATGCTTGCCTTTTCTTTTTGCTCGTCGTCTATTTGTTTATTTCTGAAATGGGTATAACTTCCCGGAAAATCTTTGATGGTCCCGTTTCCTTCGAACACAAACAGGTGGTCGACGATTTTATCCATAAAATACCGGTCGTGCGAAACAATGATCACCGAACCATTGAATCCAGCCAGATACTCTTCGAGCACATTCAGTGTCATGATATCGAGGTCGTTGGTTGGCTCGTCGAGGATCAGAAAATTCGGATTTTGCATCAGCACAGTACAGAGGTACAACCTCCGTTTTTCGCCTCCGCTTAACTTTTCAATCAGGTTGTACTGAACTTCGGGAGGAAATAGAAAATAGGTCAGCAACTGAGAAGCAGTGAAACTTTTTCCATTGTCGAAATTCACTACTTCGGCAATCTTTTTAACTACATCGAGGACTTTCTCGCTTGGGTTAAAGTTTATCCCTTCCTGCTGATAATAACCAATGCGGATAGTTTGCCCCACTTCAATTATACCTTTGTCGGGTTGAAGAAAACCGGTGAGCAGGTTTAGAAACGTAGATTTTCCGGTCCCGTTTTTGCCGATAATGCCAACCTTTTCGTATCGGGCAAACTTGTAACTGAAATCTTCAATCAGTTTTAAATCGCCAAAGCTTTTACTGATGTTGTCGATATCGATGATTTTTTTTCCCGTCCGCGCCGACTGAAAACCCAGTTCCAGTTCTTTTGATTTCAGGTTGAGCGAGGCTGCCGATTTGAGCTCTTCCACCTGATCCATACGGTATTTTGCTTTGTGTCCGCGTGCCTTGGGCATTCGCCGCGCCCATTCGAGTTCAGTGCGCAATAGGTTTTTCGCTTTATCGACGCCAGCCTGAAGCATTTCCATTCGTTCTGCACGTTTTTCCAGAAACCAGGAATAATTGCCTTTGTAACGATATATCGAATTGGAATCCATTTCTAAAACCTCATCGCAAATACGGTCGAGAAAATAGCGGTCGTGGGTAACCATGAACAAGGTACAGTTGGTTTTTTCGAGATAATTTTCCAGCCATTCGATCATTTCCAGGTCGAGATGGTTGGTTGGTTCGTCGAGCAGCAGGATGTCGGGCTCATTAATAAGCACATTCGCCAGTGCAATCCGCTTTTGCTGCCCACCCGAAAGTTCTCCTATTTTCTGATCGTATTCGGTGATTTTTAACTGGGTAAGTATTTGTTTTACTTTTACTTCAGCATCCCATGACTGGTGCTTGTCCATCAATTCGGAATATCGTGAAATAGCTTCTTTGTCTTCATGTAAAACCGCTTCTTCGAACTGGCTGATTATTTGCAGTTTCTCGTTATTCGAACGGAACACTTCGTCGAATACGGTTGATTTATAGTTCCAATCCTGGTTTTGTTTGAGGTAGCCTACTTTCAGTCCGCTGGTAATGGTGATTTTACCTGCATCCGGACTGTCGTTACCGGCAAGCAGTTCCATCAGCGATGTTTTTCCAACGCCATTTTTGGCTATCAATGCGACTTTTTGTTTCTGAAAAATGGTAAAAGATATATTTTCGAACAGTACCAAATCGCCATAACGTTTCGATAAATTTTCAGCCTGCAAATATGGGATCATCGTAAAATTTTTGGCAAAAGTAACAAATATCGGCAAACCGGATGATTGGCAAGAACTGACAGATAAATATATCCGGTACCGGAAGTCAGTTGAAAGAGAATCGGAAAATCAGGATTCGGGGTACAATTCGGTATCATGGATATAACAAGGGAGTGAAACGTAGAAATTGCTTCCCTTTCCTTCGGTACTTTCAAGCCATATACGACCATTGTTGCGTTCCACAAACTCTTTGCAGACCACCAGGCCAAGTCCTGTACTTTTTTCACCCGAAGTACCTGTTTGTTGTTTTTTGTCGGTAACATCAAAAATAACATTCCGGATGTATTCAGGAATACCAATGCCATTGTCTGATACCTGAACGATAACTTTTTTATCATTTATCTGGTGGCGAATGGCTATCATTCCCCCAATATGGGTAAATTTTACTGCATTGTTTATTAAATTACGGAAAACCGTTTTGATGGTGGTATTATCCACAAAAATGTCAATGTTGTCGGGAATTTCAACTTCAAGTCTAATATTTTTCTGGATCAGGTTTTCTTCAAATACGGAAATTGTTTCATGAAGGATGGTTTTCAGATTGAACCTGCCGGGAATGAACCTCATTTTTCCGGACTGGCTGCTGGCCCAGTTCAAGAGATTATCGGTCAGTTGAAGTACCTGATCGTTCCGCTGGGTAAGTTTTCCTATCAGTTCTTCCAACATTTTATCATCTTTTCTTTCGAAAGCCATTTTTAAAAGTACCCCGATATTCGAGATGGAAGCAAGCGGGCTCCGCAAATCGTGGGCAACAATATTGAAAAGTTTATTTTGGGTATTTACTGAAACTTCAAGCAGTTTGTTTTGAACCTGGATTTGCTCCTTTTGCGATTCAATCCGGTGATTTTTATGAAGCAACATACGATTAGCTTTTCTCACATATTGAAATAATACAACCAGTATGCCCATCATTAATATCAGTATGCCCATTCCGGCAAACATGAACATTTGCCTGGTTTTTTGTGCCTCGGTTTCTTTTTCAAGTAAAGCTATTTGGGTATTCTTTTTTTCTGTTTCGTATTTCCGTTCAAGTTCGTGTATTGTTTTGGTTGTTTCCTTGTCATAAAGGCTATCCTTACATGCTATTTCCAGGCGTAGACATGCATTTTCTTTTTCAAATAATTCAAGTCGACGAGGTTCTTTTGATCTCCACGAATTAAAATTGGAGGCCAGATTGTGATAATTGATCGACAACAAACGGAAATTTTTTAATTGGCGGGATAATTGTACAGACCGGATGAAGTTTTTTTCTGCATTATCATAATTCCCTTTTCTGCATTGGATACTTCCCGTGGTCCGAAACAACAATTCCAGGGTCACCTTATCATTTACCTTTTTAAAGTAAAGAATTGCCTTATTAATATATGCCTCTGCCTCATCTAGCCGGTTTTGCTGTAAAAATACATTCCCCAGATTTTGATCGATCAACGCGATATGGATTGAATCACCTGTTTCCAGCGCGTATATTTTTGCCTTCTGAAAATACTCAAAAGCTTTGTCATATAAATTCTGATCGTAATAAACATTGGCAATGCTGTTGGTTACCCTGAACCTGTCAAAAGCGGATAACGAATCTGCATATTCTTCCGATATGGAATGAAAATGTTGGAGAGCGGATGGGTAATCTTTCATTAAAAGGAAGGTGTTCCCCTTGTAGTTTAAAATATCAATGATAAGATGGTTCAGTTTATTATCACGGGCAATTTTTTCAGCTTCAATAAAATGCAGCATGGCATTTTCGTAATCACCTTTGGCCTGATAGCACGATCCAAGCCGTTTATGGCTATTTGCCAGCCACTCGGGCGCAGTATTCAATTCAGCAATTTTTAATGTTTCATTGGCATAATACATTGCCGAATCAATAGATCCAAGTTTTAAATGTGCATACGAAATTTCAAAATTTGCAATAAAAAGCCCCCATTCAAGATTGATCTTTTTCGATTGTTTCATTAAGTTGTGGCATTCGTACAACAAACTATCGAAATTTGTTTTGTTTAGCTCGCTGAATTTTTTTAGATCATTTCTGAATTTCAGGGTGTCGATAGTCGCATCTTCAAAATATATTTTTCTTCCGGATGGGGTATATGAAAAGGAATACTGGTACACCAGAATAATCAGGGCAAGTGAAAATAACAGATATGCCGAAGGTTTTACCATGAGCAGGCGTTTTGAACTTTGGTGAGTAAAAATAGAAAAAATTACAGAAGAAACAGCTTCTTTATTTTTTGTCACTACTAAACGAGGAATAAATTAAAAGTTGGGGTTACTCCCCGAAGGTTTGGCCCCATGTGTAAGTTTGTTTTGCAATAAGACCACAACATGGGCAAAAATACGGAAATAAAATTTGTCGGACAGCCGATCTTCAAACAGGTTATAAATTTGATTGACGAGATCAATTTACCCAATTTGGTAAAGAAGCACAACGCCGACTATTATTATAAAGCCTTTAAGGCAAAAACACAGTTGACAACTGTTCTTTTCGGCATCTTTAGCCGCTGCGATTCGATGACCGAGATTTGTGAGAGGCTGCGTGCAATGAGCGGAAAGCTGAACCTTCTGGGACTTGAGAAGGCCCCGGCCAAAAGCACCGCCTGCGATGGGATGCGGAACCGGGACAGTAAGTTCTTTGAAGATGTATATTTTAGTTTGGTACGCCATTATCAAAGTTTTTTGTCGGACAGCCGGACATTTGGGCTCACCTTTAAAGAAGTATTACTTATTGATTCCACCACTATCCGTTTATTCAGTGACATTCTGAAAGGAGTTGGGCGCAATCCCAAGAATGATGGCAAAAAGAAAGGCGGGCTAAAGGTTCATATGCTCATCGATGCTGTACAGTCGGTTGGACGGTTTATTAAAATAACGGAAGCCAAAGTACACGACAAAAACTTTTTGAAGGAACTGGAGCTGATCTCGTACTGTATGGTTGTTTTCGACCGGGCCTACAACTATTACCATCAGTTTGCTTTATGGACAAGTAAATCCGTATTCTTTGTATAAAAAACGGGATAATTATCAGGCTATTCTTGCCGGAATAAAAGGAAACTGTATTTTTATAATGATTTTTAAAACAGGTTTCATGCAGAAAAAAGAACTTTTTGAGAAAGTGATCGCCTGGTTTCAGAAAGAAATGCCGGTTGCTGAAACTGAACTTGAATACGGCACTCCCTTTGAATTGCTGGTTGCCGTGATTTTATCAGCGCAATGTACCGACAAGCGGGTGAACCAGATTACCCCTGATTTACTGAAACGTTTTCCAACTGCCGAAAGAATGGCAGAGGCCGAACCTGCGGAAGTTTTTGATTACATAAAAACCTGTTCATACCCGAACAATAAATCGAAACATTTGGTTGGAATGGCAAAAATGCTGGTGGAAGAATTTGGTGGTGAAGTGCCCGACGATGTTGACTTGTTGCAGAAACTGCCGGGCGTGGGACGAAAAACGGCCAATGTTATTGCATCGGTTGTTTACAACAAACCAGCAATGGCTGTCGATACGCATGTTTTCAGGGTAGCTGCGCGGATCGGGTTGACCACCAATGCAAAAACACCATTGGAAACCGAAAAACAACTGATGAAATATTTTCCGGAAGAATTGGTGCCTCTCGGTCATCACTGGCTGATCCTGCACGGACGATATATTTGCCTTGCCCGCAACCCGAAATGCGGACAATGCGGTTTGAGCAGTCTGTGTAAATATTATAAAAACAGGGAACACAGAAAAGAATGATATTTGATTTCCAGGAACAAATTAAATTTGCATTTGATATTTGTATTTTTATTAAACTTTATACTTTTGCAACTAATATTATAACTCAAAACGAAGAATTATGGCTTATAAAATTTCAGATGAATGCATTGCGTGCGGTACTTGCATTGATGAGTGTCCGGTTGAAGCAATAAGCGAAGGAGACATCTATAAAATTGACGCTGATATCTGCACTGATTGCGGATCATGTGCCGAAGTTTGCCCGGTTGAAGCAATAACTGCTGGATAATGAATTCCCGGATTGTATAAAATTTCAGCCCGGTTTTCAGAAGCCGGGCTTTCTTATGTCCGCAAGTTGCAACTTTCCCTCATTTGTTATACCCCAAAATAGATTCAATCTTCTAAAAAAGGCAGTCTGCCAATCTTTGCAATAATTTAATTTGTACATTGAAGTTGTTTAAAGTTGACGTAGTAAAATCACGCAAAAGGCCATTAAATTCAGGGCTTTCCAATGCACAGCATTTGTTTCAAAACGGACCAGGATTGCCTTAAAAGCATCCAGCCAGGCATTGGTAC
>Ga0209319_1000217_pt1 | contig 92638 bp, 83 predicted proteins | sample RifGroE2_FD_184000 | JGI IMG/M metagenome (GOLD analysis project Ga0209319, IMG submission 184000) | Groundwater microbial communities from Rifle, Colorado - Groundwater E2 (SPAdes) (version 2) | ecosystem: Environmental > Aquatic > Deep subsurface > Groundwater | place: Rifle, Colorado, United... | reverse complement strand
AAAATTTCAGAAAAAAATTTTATCTATTAATTTTAATAAATAAAAATATATGTTTAATTTACTACAAAAAATTAATCTATAATTTAAGTGTCTGGTATTATTCATTTTCCTTAACACAATAATATTAATAAAAAATTGAAAAATTTAATATTAGTCAAACTATATAAAATATAATATAATAAAATATATGGAAATTACTAGACAAGATATTGACGAATCAGAAAATAACGAATATTCTGATGATTTAGAATTTTTGAATAATAATGATTTCAAATCATTCACTGAAAATCCTATTTATAGTCGAATTAGCAAAGTACTCTTCGATTTTGTTATTCCTCGTTTATATAATGATAATATTGAAGACACAGATGGTAGATTTTATAGATATATGGTAATGGATTTGTACGGTAAACATTTTAAATTTGAAGATATTTATAATATGATCGGTCTGTTTGTTTCAGAAAATAATAATAATTTAGTAGATCAAAAAAATAAAATGGATATTGTACGTCACACTATTATTGAAGGTATTGAAGTTACAAACAAAAGAAATGAAGAAAATGTAATTATACAAAATTTTTTACGAAATAATATGATACAACCACAACTTACACAATTATTTAATCAAAATTTTGTAAATATACCTCATATTCAACCAACAGAACAACGAACAGAACAACCAACAGAACAACCAACAGATCAACCAACAGTTCGACCGACAGTTCGACCAATTGTTAGACCATTTGATATGACATTATTTGATCATGTTCCAGCAATACCATTAAATAATAATGTGCGAAATCAAAATATAATTAATGGATTACATAATTTATTTGGTATGAACATTATTCCGATTGGTATTGGTAATGGTATTGAAAATAATATTATTATTGATATCCCATTAACACAATTAGCACAATTATTTGGACCAGCAATGGGACAAATGACACCAGTAAAATTAACAGTTCCAAAAGAAGAACTTGATAAAATAAAAATTGTAAAGTATGAAACTTTGAGTGAAGATATTAAAAAATTAAATGAAAAATGTACTGTTTGTTTGTGTGATTTTGAAAAAGAAGATGATGTTAGAGTGACGAAATGTAAACACGCATTTCATCAAACATGTATTGATAAATGGTTATTAGAAAGTAATTATACATGTCCAGTTTGTAGATCGGAAGTAGCAGAACATAAAGCAAATATCAATTAATGTTATAAATGTTATAAATTATTTTATTAAGTTCAAAAAAATGAATAATTATCATATTATACGTTAAAAACATAATGAAAAAAAAAAACATAATGGAAACAAATAATAATAAAAAAACTTTAGAATTTGTGTTTGATGAAGTATATAGTTATTTTTTTGATGAAAATGATAATATTACAGAACATATGTATAATGAATTTTTAAGTTTTTTCAATGACACATTGCAAACATTTTATCCAGAATTTTATAATGTTGTTAATAATAATATAAAAAACATCATACAAATAAAATATATAATAAGCTTAAATATTGATAATATAATTTTACCAGAATTAAAAATAGTTTCAATATATGATAATAAATGTGAAAGTGTTAACAATATTAATACTGATACTTCAAATAAAAATAATGAAATAATTAATTTTAATAAAAAATTTATGACTTATGAAGAAAGAAATGATTATTATAACAAGCATAGAAATAATGAAATACTTATTGATATTAATAAACTAACAGCAAGACAAAAAAAATTATACAATCACTATGAACATTTAACTAGATTACCACAACCAGAACAAAAAAAACCAGAATGGTTTGAAAAGAGGAAAAAAATGATTTCAGCGAGCAATTCTGGCGCTTCAATTGGTAAAGGTCATGGTGTTACAATTAAATCTGCATTATTGGATAAATTAGAATTAAGTCCAAAATTCAAAGAAAATAAATATGTTTATCACGGCAAAAAATATGAATTTATCGCGAATATGATTTACGAATTTATTTACAATACAAAAACTGGTGAATTTGGTCTTCTTCAACATCCAACAATTGATTATTTAGGTGCTAGTCCAGATGGTATATCAATGATTTTAACATTGGATGGGAAAATAAATAAATTGTTAGGAAGAATGTTAGAAATTAAATGTCCACCTCAAAGAGTTATTCTTTGTTCGGGACAAATTTGTGGTGATATTTGTCCTGAACATTATTGGGTCCAAGTACAACAACAATTAGAATGTTGTGATCTTGATGAATGTGATTTTTGGCAATGTTTAATTACAGAATATGATGATGAAGAAACATATAATTTGGATGAAGTAAATGACCTAGTACATAGTGAAAATCAAAAATATGATCAAGATGAAAATACAGTTATTATTGACGAACCGGTCAAAATTAAAATAAATCCTTTAATAAGAAAAGGTGCAATAATAGAGCTATTACCAATTGACCGTAGTAATATATTACCAACCGAACAAGTTGAATGGTATGGTAAATATATATATCCTCCAACACTTTTAATGAGTCCAGCTGAATATAAAATTTGGACAACAGACATAATCAATAATTTGTCAACATTATATCCAGAAATGTTAAAAGAATATAAATTTAGTAGAATTGTTTATTGGAAATTAGAAAAATCTCATAACGAGTTGATTATGAGACAACCAAAATGGTTTGAAGCTAATAAACATTTATTCAAATTATTTTGGGATCGTATTTTATATTATAGAGAACATAAAGAAGAAGCGATAACAGATATTGTCGAACAAAGATTAACAAATAATTTTCTGCTTAAAACAAAAACAGCTAAAATACCAATTTTAAAAGAAAAAGAAAACATATTTATCAAACCATCTACATCAAATAAAATTAAAGATAAATCGGATATATTTTTAACATCATCAGATAATACTGTTCAAAAAACAAAAACATGTAATAAAAATACAGAAATTAAACCAATTCCTAAACCAATTCCGTTGTATAAAAATAATAAAAATAATGATCCTGATCCAGATGATATGTTTATTAGTTCTGAAAAATCTAATAAAAACAACAAAGAAAATGAAGAAGAATTAATGATTATAACAGAAAATAGGAAAAAAAAATATTTAAAAAATTAACAATATTTAGTTGAAAATATTTGTTATAATTTCGTTACTTATCTGACCTATTTTAAAACTTATATCGACTTGGTTATATTGGTTTAATGGATGTCTGATATAATTATTATAATTTGATGGTTTTGGATTGTCGATATCATCAAATACAATTTTTTTACTATAAAGTTTTTTATTAATATTATCGTTATTTAATAATTTATATGTCGCGTCATATATTTTAATTGTTAAAGAATTAAATGAGATAATATCATTTAATGTTTTCTGAAGGTACTGACCAGTACTTTTATAATAAACATTATTGTCTGTGATTGTTAATGGAGTTAATTTAAATGTAAATTTTTTTAATTGTTTGCTCGTGTTGTACGATGTGTTATTATTTAAATTATTATTTGTATCTATTTCAAGATATAATAATCCTTGGTCATCAATTCTTCTTTCTGGTCTTGTATATAAGTAAATAACACTTGATGATATTATTAAAGAATATAATCTTGTATAATCATAATTTAAAACAAAATCAATAAAATCATCATCGGCATAACATATTTGTATAGAAGAAGCATTAGGCGAAATAATGTTAAAAATATCATCTGTATTTAAATGTCCAAAATGTAGTTGATTAATAATATAATCTTTGACATCTGAATAAAAATCATGAACAATGTTTTTGTTTAACCATGGGTGTAAAGGTATAGTACAAAAATGTACATAAATGTATATTAAATTTTTAACTTTGTTATCAAGTTTATTAACCCAACTAAAAATATTTGTCCCATAATTTGTATCTCTGTCTATATTTTTAGCCATTAAAGATCTTTCTTCAATATACTCGTAAGTCCAATCACTATTTATTAATGAATATGGAATATAAAAACCCAAATTATTTAAGAAATCATTTTTAAACTTTTTTATCTTATTATTATTATCATATTTCTTTTGATTTAATTTAGCTATTTTTGACATAAGTGTATTATTTGGTTGTTGAAATTTAATCATTTATTTATATATTTTATAAATAATTATATATTAGTTTAAATTTTTTTAATTTTTCCTATAATATTTATAATTAATATTATATGTCTTCAGACGATATAAACAAACAAATTGCTATGGATGTACTTTCTGGTATTAAAGGACAATTTCCGAATAGTTGTAATGATCCGAATAAAAAAGGACAAATTGTTAGAACTATTTTAAATAAACTTGAAACATATCAAAAATTTATTAATCCCCAACACAAACAACAAATTACTCAAAAAATTTTTAAAGATGTTATTTCAGAAATTCATCCGGAAAAAAAAAATAATAAGGTCATATATCCACAAAAACCTAGCAACAATATTTCAGGAACAAATTATTTAATCAATCCAACCCCCGTTTATCCAAATCAATCCAACCAACAGTTCCAAGGCATGAGCAAATTATCACAAACACAATTTGAAAGAGATAATTTAACAAATAACGGTAGACAAAATTTTATTTCAGAACGCCCCCAACCATCTGGTTTAAAAATAACAAAACCAACACAAAATTCTAATCCAAGCAACGGACCTAATAATGGTTATGATCCGAATGAACAGTTTGAAAAATTAAATAATTTTACTTCTGATGTTCCACAATATAATATCGAAGAACAAACACCAAAAGAAAATTTAAAAGCTATATTCGATCAAAAAATGAAAGAACGTGATAATATTTTTCCAAACCGTCAACGACCTCCAACACCTAATTTTTCAATTACAGGTCCTAATGATAATAGAAAAATAGAACAATCACAACAAAAACAGCAACCACAACAAAAACAGCAACCACAACAAAAACAACAAATGCAACGCCAACAACAATCATCAGAACAAAAAGAAGAATTTCAACATAATCCACAATCAAAGTTTGGTATTATTGGATTAAATGAATTGCCTCAAAATAATCAAGGATTCACCTCTTTTGAACATGCTTTTGATAAAAATGAGGACAATAATAATGATGGTGTTAGTAATATAAACGCAATGAACACAGGGGTAGATATAAATAATCCACAATTTAATGATAACATTAAACCGGAAGACAGATTAAAACAAATTGAATCTGAAAGACAAAATATTAAAATTGATAGAAGTCAACAATTACCTAAACCTATTAAAATAGGACACCAAAATCAAAATCAAAATCAAAATCAGAATCAGAATCAGAATCAAAATCAAAACATACCAATATTTCCACCACCTATTAAAACAAATATCAGAGAACAACAATCAATACCATCATTACCACCACCAATTAAAACAAGTATTAGAAAACAGGAACGAGAACAAGAACAAGAAATAGAACTAAAACAAGAACAAGAAATAGAACAAGAAATAGAACAAAAAAATGAGAACAATATAATTGATTCAAGCGATGATTTATTTGAAAAAATTAATAATAAATTAAACTCAAATACTAATCAAATAAACATAACAAAACCAAAAACACAACATAATATTAATCAAAATAATCAAAATAATCAAAATAATCAAAATAATCAAACCAATCAATTATTATATCGATTGGTTGATGAAATATCAAATATAAAAAAACAAATAACAACACAAAACACCAATAACGAAAAAAAAAAAATATTCGAAAATTTTGAGAATGATAACAATGATCAAATAGATAAAAATAATATTCAATCAGGCTCTATTGAAATAGAATCAAATTTAAATGAAGAAATGGAAAAATATAAAATGGTTAATCTTAAACTTATGAAACGAGTTGAAGAACTTCAAGCTAAACTAAAATTATTAAATACAAATGATCCAAAAATTGATAAACTCACTAAATTAAAAGAGGCTGCTATGAAAGAGATTAATGAAAATAAAGAAAAGTTAAATATTGAAAAAGAAAAATGTGACGAACAACAAAAAACATTGAAAGAACTTGAAACATCAATAAAAAAAATCATAACAGAAAATATATCCAAATTTGAAAATGGTGAAGATATGATTATTTTAAATACAAATAATACATCACTTCAAACCCCATTAAAAAATATTACAAGTATTGAATTAAAAGATTTTGATATACCATTCGATAAATATAATGTCACAATAAATAATAATAAACTCAATTTTAAAATAAAACAAAATAATACTTTGAGCGTGAGCGAACAATGTTCACGACTACAAAAATCAGAAGAAATTAAAGAGAATAAAGAGAATAAAGAGAATAAAGAGAATAAAGAGAATAATGATTCTGATATTGAACAACAAATATCAATAAAAGAAGATAATAACAATATTGAACTAACATTTGTAACAGGAAATTATAAAATTGAAGATATATGTAATTTAGTTAATCAATTTTTAATTAAATATGATATTAAAATGTTACATAACGCGAATGTTAATATCATAACATTTAAATCTAAAAATAATTTTGACTTAATATTTGAAAATAATACGATGTTAAATAATCTAGGATTTAATCAACAAAATAAAGAAAAATTTATTGATTTAAATAAATATTCAGGAAACAAACCTTATGATTTTAAGCCAGAAAAATTTTATAATATTCATATGCCTAATATAAATAATTCAAAACCAGTCTTACAATACATAACTAATCAATCAAAAAATTTAAATAAAAAAATAATATTTACACCAATTATTAAAGAATTAGCACAAATTGACATCAAATTTATCGATCCAAAAGGAAAAGAATTTAAATTTGATCCTGATCATGGATTTGAATTTAGTATAAACGCAGTTATTAAATTTATTGACACATATCAAAAAGCTATCAAAAATGAGATTGCAGATATATCATCTGAAGATGAATTTAAAATGATAACTGACTTGATTAAAAATAACAACGATGAAAAAAATAATAATGAAAATAATAATGAAAATAATAATGAAGAAATATAATTATAAAACTACTAAATTAATTAAAAATTAATTAAAAATTAGATTTAACTAATTTAACTAAAAAATTTATTATAATTTAGTTTATATAAAAAATATATAATAATAATACTATTATATATTAATTATTAATGAAATATGAATGTAGTAAATGTCATAAATTATTCAATCAAAAAAGTCATTATGAAAGTCATTTAAAACGCAAAATATCATGTAACCAACAAATAAATACAAATGAAGATCTTAATGATAATTCAAAAATTGAAACAATTAATGAAAGTAATCTGATTAATGAAAGTAATCCAATTAATGAAAGTAATCCAATTAATGAAAGTAATCCAATTAATGAAAGTAACCCAATTAATGAAAGTAACCCAATTAATGAAAGTAACCCAATTAATGAAAGTAACCCAATTAATGAAAGTAACCCAATTAATGAAAGTAACCCAATTAATGAAAGTAACCCAATTAATGAAAGTAATCCGATAAGTCAAGAATCGGTCAAAGAAATAATACAAAATAATAATGAAACATTAAATGTTTTAAGTTCGAAAACTAATGAATTTAAATGTTTAATATGTAATAAAAATTATAAATATGCCCAATCATTTAGTAATCATAAAAAAAAACATTTAAATTATGATGAAGAAATTAAAAAAATAATTGAAAAAACAAATAATGAAAAAACAAATTTAAATAATTTACCAACCAATACGTCGCCTGAAACTATAAATAATATAAATGATGATACAATTAAAATTAATATTATTGACAATGATTTTTGGTTGAAAATATTAATTTCTGACATTTTAGAACAATTGTTTAATAAATTAAATAATAACCAAATTTCAGTCGAAAAAAAAGAACCAACAACATATCAAAAAGAAATATCAGATGCAATAGATAGAACAATTGAATCATATAATACACACGATACAAGTACAAATGAAAATAATGTGAATAATAAAAAATAATTCGAAAACATTTAATTTAATCCAATTTAATATTTTTTTAATAAATATTAAGTTTGATATAATTATAATTGAATATAATGAAAATTGAAGATAATTATAATTGGATATAATGAAAATCAAAGATTAAAATTTATTTAAATACAAAAATAAAACCTATCGTATTTATTATTGATATGCTATTAGATGTTGTTTGTCCTATCATTATATTATTTTCAATAGATTTATGTTTACAATATCTTAGAAAATATCTTTCAAGTGATTTTAATGAACACGATTTTATTATTCTTACGACAATTTTTAGTTTAGTTATGATATGTGCTTTTTATTCTATTAAAATGTTATTTGTTGGAAATACATTAGATATTTCATCCTCAATCAAAAAATGGTTTTCATCAACATCTGATTATAGAGTAGTATTATTAAGTTTAACAATGTTTTCATTATTATACACATTTATTGTATTTAGGTCAGATAAAATTGAATTAATGGATAATAATATGAAAATTCTATTAATACTTAAAAGCATTGCAATGATTGCATTAGTAATATTTAATTGTTTCATAGCCGGAACAAAAATAAATATTATACAAATAATTGGTTTAATAGTACTGACTATAGGATTATTTTTAATTGGACATGAACATGCTAATATTAAAAAATAATAAAATGTTGTTTTATATTATAATATGAAAAGTATTGTAATAAGTGATCCAATAAATTTAAATTTTAAATTGGATGAATTAAAAGAAAATATTAAATTACAAACAAAATTAAAAACACATGAATCATTAATAAATTATAAAAAAATATTTAACTTAGATAATTATAATCAGTTCGTAATTAATAAATTTATATTGTATGATCCAATCGATTATTATGGTTTTTTATTATTTGCTGATTATTTTATTAATAAAAAATTTAAACAAAATTTAAATATATTACTCGATGTAAATTTAATCGGAATTTTAGAAATTATTAAATATTTAAGAGGCATAAATGATAATTGTTATATATCAGACACGATTGTTAAAACATTTCAATCAAAAAAATTAGAACGAATTATAAAATTAATACAATTTACTGTTGAAAAAGAACGAAAAAATACTTACGACATTATAATATCCGATAAATTTGAAATCATAGAAAAATATTCAAATAATTTAACATCAGATGGAACAATAATAATAATTTTAAACATATCACAATTAGATAGTAATATGATAACAAAAATTAATGGATTAATAAAATTATTTAAGCATATTGAAATCAGTTCACCTGATATAATTGATGATAATTTAATTTTGTCGATCAGTAATGATACAAATAATATAAACAAAAGTAATGAAATATTAGATTTTGAGACATTTTTATTAAATCATATTAATAAAGCAAATAATGTTTTGAAAAATAAAATTAATATCGCAAAAATTACCAATATCGATATACAACAAAAATTAATTGATACTTACAATAAAAAAATAAGAAGTAAAATTATTAATATGATGACATCTTATGGAATACCTGTTTCAACAAAATTAAAAAACTATTATGATAATAAACTAATAACTATTAACAATAAATTATATTCATCATTAAATTTTATTGCTTATAAGTTTATCAAATACGACGACTTATTGTTAACGATTGATATTAACGGATCTGACATGATATATGAAAATTTACATAAAATAGCATCTAATTTAAATAAAATCAAACAAGCCATCGACACGAGATATCTTAAGAAATGGCAATATATTACGGGTCAGTTAGATAATTTTAAATCATTAGGCGAATATGTTAGTAAAAAATATGATGTTTTGGAAAATAAAAATGAAAAAGTGTCAAATGCTTTTCTGAAAATATATGAAACATTATTTACAATCCCAATAATTAAATCGAATAAATTAAAAAGTTTTCATTTTTGTGAAGCGCCAGGGATGTTTATTGTTGGTATAAATCATTATTTACAAACAAAAACTAATGTTACTGAATGGGAGTGGTTTGGCAATAGTTTGACAATCGAAGGAAATAAATTTGCATTAACTGACATGTATGGTATCATAAAAAAAAATAATAAAAATTGGTTAATTGGTAAAAAAGCTAGTGGCGATATTCGTGATATTGACAATATCAATTATTTTAAAGAACAACTTAATGAAGTTGATTTTATCACATCAGATTGTGGTATTTCTGTTGAAGGTTCTCAATTAAATAAATATGAAGAGGCAATTGCTGAAACAGATTTTGCGCAATTTGTTAATATGATTAATTTATTAAAAATAGGAGGCTCAAGTGTCATAAAAACATTTATTCCATTAGAATTGGCATCAAATGTTTGTTTAATATATGCAATAACACAGCTATTTGAGAAAGTATATTTAACAAAGCCAATCACATCAAGACCACAAAATTCTGAAATATATATTGTATGTATTAATTTTAAAGGAATTGAAAAAAAAATGTTGGATGAATTAAAAAATATGTTAGGAAGTAAATTTAATCCTAATAAAAACTGGATTAAAAATATTCCGAATTCATTTTATCAACAATTAGAAGATTATATTATAGATATAACTAGACAACAAATTAGTTACTTATTAAATATATTTTATTTTGTTGATAATGAAGGTGAGTTAGAGAAAATTAAACTACTTAATGATGGTATATTAAAAAAAAAGTCAAATGAATATTGGTGTGAGAAATTTGAGTTTGAACATAATCATAAAAATAAAATAATATAATTAAAATTGGAACCATTTTATTATGATAATTTTAATTATATTTATGATTTATAATTATGTGATAATTTAAAATTGAAAGCCATATAAAAAAAACTTACGTTATATTATATAATACCGATGGAAATTAATATAATAACAAATAAAGAATTAGATGATCCGACAAAAGGTGAACGATTCAAAAAATATCGATATATGAATGAACGTAAAGAATTGACCAAAAAATTATTACAACTATTAGGTATTAATTCTTCGAATAAAATGTTTAATAATATAGATATTAATGAAGAAACACAAACCGCTATTATGAAATTAATACCTAATGTACAAAAATATTATGCCGTTACGAAATGGTATTATTTTCACAAATCTAAAAAATCAAATGACAAACCATATATTTCAATTTCAAAAAATATTTTAAAAGATATGGATATTAAAATAATTTCATCAACAAAAAGAAAAAAAATAAATGAGAAATATGTGACATATACTTTATATGCGATTACAACTAATATTGATCAATATATAAACTAATTATTATAGTTTGTTTATTTTTAATTAAAAATAATTATTATCGTTTATTTTTAATTAAATATAATATAGTTTTATAATATATGAAATGAATATTGAAATTTTTAATAATTTTATTATGACTGCTAAAAATATATATGATGAACATAATATAATTTACAAAAGTGTTAATATTAATGCTAAACGTGATGAAAATGGACAAATTAAATATAAACTAAATGGTAATATTGAAAAAGATTTTAATCCAAAATTTAAATATTCTGATGTTAAATTAAATAGTTATTTTAATAATAATTTTAATGGTCTTATTTTGATGATGGGTGAAGAATATAATATCATATGTATTGATGTTGATAACAAAAATGATACGATTGATAAATATGATAAATTGATTACAGAAGAAGATAGAAATACTTTAACTGAATTAAGTATGCATTATGGTTATCATTATTTTTATCGTTTGAGTAATGAACAAAAAGACGAATTAAATAAATTAAAAATGAGAAACTTAGATGGACGACTATTTGATTTAGATATTGATGTTAAATATACGAACCAACTAATTTTTGGTTCTTGTTGGTTTATTGAAAACGAAAAAGAATATAAAACGAAAATTATAAATAATGTTCCGCCAAAATTTTTACCTAAATTAATTTACGATGAACTAATACAAAAAATTAATATCACAAACAAATCAATAAAACTAAATAAACAAATGAAATCAAACATTAAACAAGAAATTGAACCAACTAGTCCATTAATAAACCAAAATAATAAGAAAGTAGAGAACGAAATAACAAATTATATGAGATCAATTAATCCAAATCGATTTAATTTGCGTGATGATTGGATTCGTTTATGTGCTATTTGTTTTAATGAAGGATGTGACGCTATATTTTTTGATTTATTAAGCAAAGAGCTACCAAAATATACAGATTATAAAGATTGTTATAAAACATATGTATCTATGAAAGAGGAACATAATAACAAAATCACTATTGATACATTAAAATATTGGGCTAAAGAAGACAATTTTAATGATAATTATAAATTATGTTATATGAATGATGTTGAAGCAATTTTAGATAAAATATTTAATAATGACGTTAATGATATTTATATTTCACAGCTATTATATTTTTATAATAATCAAAAATTCATATTTATTGATGATCAAAAAATATGGTTCTGTATTGATAAATTTGGTATCTGGCACGTTGATTATTGTGATATTGAACTTAGGAAACAAATTGATGAATTGATAACAATCATTGAAAATGAATTTTATAAAAGGTTAAAAGTCATTGACGAAAATGAATCTGATATTAAAAAAATAAGTGAAAAGAAAACAATAATAAATAAAACATATTCACAAAATATAAAGTATTTAGCAAGAAATAAAAATAAAGAAAACATAATTGTTCAATCACAAATTTATTTTAATAGACGTGGTATGTATGAAGATTTCGATAATGTTAACCCATGGATATTTGGTTTTTTAAATGGTGTTTATGATTTAAAAAATAATATATTCAGAAATGCAAAACCAGAAGAATATGTTACAGTTACTTGTGGATATAATTATGAACCACCAACACAATCTATAATGGATGAGCTAACAAAAATATTGTATGATATATATCCACATCAATATTTAATTCAACATTTAAGTTTAAGTTTATTGGGTGCAAATCCATTAGAACAATTTTATATTTGGATAGGATCTGGTGGAAATGGTAAAGGTTTATTAAGAGACTTATTAGCGCACACATTAGGTTCTTATTTTGATCCAATGGAAATTGAATATTTATGTAAAACAAATATGGGTGTCCATGCAAATTCAGCTGATCCTGTTATGGCTCGGAAAAAAAATAGTCGATTATGTATAACAACCGAACCAGAAGGCGATATTAAACTTAGAGAAGCAAAATTAAAACAATTATCAGGTAATGATCCAGTTCAAGTTAGAGAGTTGTATGGTAAAGCTTTTAATTATACACCTAAATTTAAATTAATAATTCAAACAAATCATGCACCCGCGGTAGATGGTTTTGATGAAGGATTAAAAAGAAGATTACGATATATTAACTTTCCAAATAAATTTGTTGATAAACCAAAGCTACCTAATGAAAAACAAATCGACATAACATTAAAAGAAAAAATAAAGATAAACATTTATAAGATTAACTTCTTTCATATTTTATTGACTGAATTTTTAAAGTTTAATAGCAAATTTAAATTAAATGAACCAGAACAAGTAACAAATGATACAAAAGAATTTATGAATGAAAATGATCCAATACAATATTTTATAGATAGTAAATTAATAATAACTAACAACATAAAAGATAAAATTAAATCTAGCGAATTATATGAAAATTTTATGAGTTGTAACCAAAAAAGACAAATAACACAATCAACATTAAAATTGGCATTAAATACTAAAGGTATAATTAATAAACATTTTACATCTGGTAATTTTTATATAGGCATTAAATATTCTTAAAAATATTATATTGAATAAGACTAATATGAAGGATATGAAGGCAAAAGTGACAAATATCTGTGAATAATATTAAAAATTCACAGATATTTGTCACTTTTGCCTTCATATCCTTCATATTAGTCTTATTCAATATAAAAATACTTATATAAATATATTTTAATAGTTGTAATCATGATGAAAATAAATAAAAATAGTTAACATATTTATGTTTAAGTCATATGAAAATATTGAGAACTAAATTAAAAACCAATTAAATAATTTATTTATGTTTTGATCTTTTAGTATATTTTTTAATTTGTTTTAACCAATTTGTATAACTTATACCTTCCAAATCTGATGTTATACTATGTTCAGCTGTTTTATCTATCATATTTTTTAATTCATTTAGTGTGAAACGATTATTGTCAAGTTCATTTTTTGTATAATTGATAACAAGACGCCAAGTATTACTAGTATCATAATCAATTTTACCATCATCTGAAACTTTATAAATATAAATTTGAATAGCTAAAATCCAATCATTTTCTTTTAATTTATCGAATTTGATACAAGGTCTAAATGTTATTCCAACGTTTATAAAATTTTTATCCTTATAATACTGCAATTTAGATTTTAATAAATTTTTGTATATCTTTTTTCGTCACTTGTTTAATAGGTTTAAAATCGGATCTTCCATCAACCAACCAAAAATCATTCAGCTCTTTTTCAGATATTTTTTCTTTTAATTTAAAAAAATAATCTTCAATGTTAGACATATAAATAAATAGTTAGAAAATAAAAAGAACGCATATTATAATCAAATTAGTTTGAACATAAATTTGCTCCAACAAATTATAATTATTATGATATGAAATAAATTTGTATTAATTCGCAATTTAAATTTATTAATTATTTATGTTTGCGAGCTTAAATATTTAAAAATAATATTTTTAAATATTTAAATCATTGTTTAGATTGTGTTAACTATTTAAATTGTATTTTAGGTCTGTACCGTAATGTCATTGTTTTAAATTGTTTTTGTGTATAAATAATTGCGACATTACGGTACAGATGTTATTTATATAAATTGTTTAAATTTTTGATCTAATATAATCAAATAGTGTGTTGATGATATTATTTTAGCATAATTTCTTTGTTTTTTGCTGACAGAAATAATTTTGAATCCATAATTTTCAAATATATTATTTAATGATCCTAACAAACTTTTAATACTTGTTATTTTTTTTTTAGATAAACTAAATAATTGGCAATTATATTTACTAAATATTGTTGGCTCATTAATTAATTTTTCGACAACAGTTTTACTTATTTTTTTCAAAATATGATTTATATTTTGGATCATTTATAAATTTTATCCATTCATCATATATATTTTTATTTTTTATTTTTGATGAGTTTTCATTATAATTATTTATCTGACGTGAAAGCCACATACCTAATGTTCCAATTTTAATGCCATTTTCAATTTGTTCATCATGTTTTGATGGTCTTTTATTATGTTTATCAATATATCGTTTAACATTATTTAAATTAGTGGTCCAATTTTCTTCATCATTTACAAAAAATGATTTATATTTCGGATCATTTATAAATTCTGTCCAATTATCGTATATTATTTGATTTTTCATTATTTTTATTTTTTTTTTATAATTTTTTAATTGAGTTGAAATCCACGTACATAAATATTTAGTTTCGTTATATTCATCACGTTCATTAGTTTCATTAAGTTCATTAGTTTCATTAAGTTCATTAGTTTCATTAAGTTCATTAAGTTCATTAGTTTCATTAGTTTTTTTATTTTTATTATATTGGTATGGTTTTGTACCATATTTATCAATATAATGTTTTACTTTATTCAAATTAATAAGCCATTCTTCTTCATTACTAATAAAATATGATTTATATTTTGGATCATTTATAAATTTCGTCCATTCGTCATATATTATTTGATATTTCATTAAATATGATTTTTTTTTATAATTAAATATTTGATTCGATATCCATGTACTTAATATTTTATCATTTTCACAACCATCAAACGGTGGTTTTTTATTTTGTTCGTTAATATATTGTTTAACTTTATTTAAATTATTGATCCAGTATTCTTCATCACTCATAAAATATAAATTATATTTTGGATCATTTATAAATTCTGTCCATTTATCGTATGTCGTCTTATTATTTGTTATGTACAATTTGTCTTTATAGTTTCTAATTTGATTCGATATCCATTGACCTAAAAATTTATTTTTTTCAATTGTATCATCTTTTGATGGTCTTTTATTATTTTCATCAATATATTGTTTAACTTTATTTAAATTATTAATCCAATTTTCTTCGTCGCTCATAAAATATAAATTATATGCTGGGTCATTTATAAATTCTGTCCATTTATCATATGTCGTTTTATTACTTATTTGATGTGATTTTTCTTTATATTTTGTGATTTGATTATGAATCCATGAATATAACGTTTTATTTTTTAAATCAGTTTTGCTATTTGTTGGTCTTTTATTATGTTCATCAATATATTGTTTAACTTCGTCTAAATTATTATTCCATTCTTCTTCATTACTAGTAAAATATGATTTATATTTTGGATCATTTATAAATTTAGTCCATTCATCATATATTTCTTGATTTTTCATTATTTTTGATTTATCCTTATAATTTGTTATTTGGCATGAAATCCAAATACCTAACGTCTTAATTTTAATATCATTTTCAATATGTTCATCACGTTTTGATGGTCTTTTATTATGTTCATCAATATATCGTTTAACATTATTTAAATTAGTAATCCAATTTTCTTCATCACTCACGAAACATGATTTATATTTTGGATCATTTATAAATTCTGTCCAACTATCGTATATTATTTGATTTTTCATTATCGTTGATTTTTTTTTATAATTCATTAATTGTGTTGAAATCCATGAACCTAAAAATTTATTTTCATTAGTTTCATTAGTTTCATTAGTTTCATTAGTTTCATTAGTTTCATTAGTTTCATTAGTTTCATTAGTTTCATTAGTTTCATTAGTTTCATTAGTTTCATTAGTTTCATTAGTTTCATTAGTTTCATTAGTTTCATTAGTTTCATTAGTTTCATTAGTTTCATTAGATTTTATGATTTTTTTATTTTTATCATGTTGAGATGGTCTTATACCATATTTATCTATATATTGTTTCACTTTATTCAAATTAATAAGCCATTCTTCTTCATTACTTACAAAATATGATTTATATTTTGGATCGTTTATAAATTTCGTCCATTCATCATATATTATTTGATGTGACATCAAATCTAATTTTGAGTTATAATTAGTTATTTGATTAGAAATCCATGACCCTAATATTTTATTTTCATTATCTGTATAACAAATCGATGGTCTTTTATTATATTTATCAATATATTGTTTAACTTTATTCAAATTAATAATCCAATCTTCTTCAAAACTCGTAAAATATAATTTATATCTCGGATCGTTTATAAATTTTGTCCATTCATCATATATTTTTTGATTATTCATACTTTTTTTAATTTTTTTATAATTTTCTATCTGATGCGAAATCCATTTATATAATATTTTATCTTTCAATGTTGGTTTTTTATTAAATTTATTTATATATTGTTTAAGTTCTTCTAATTTTAACAGCCATATTTCTTCGTTATTTAATAATTTTCCTAATGACGAAAAAATTTGTTCAAATCTAAATTCAACTTCTTTAATTTCATCATTTTCTTTAATTTCTACATTTTCATCAATCTCTTCATTTTCATCAATCTCATTAATTATCTTAATATTAATATATCCTCCTGTTTTTTTTCCACAAAATGATTTTTTAATTTGACTATCATTTTTTGCCATAATTTTTAAAAATTTATTAATGTTTTTTCCATCTTCTTTTATTCCATATGGTAATATAATTTTCGCATATATTTTATTTTGGTGCAATCTTAATGCTCTTCCCATAATTTGTATTATAGTTGTTTTATTAGAAGGCATATGCATAAAACATACTCCTTGTGTATTTTTTGCATCAAATCCTTCTGTTAAAACTCTTACATTAACAAAAAATGGTATTTTTCCTTCTTTAAAATTTTTAATTATATTTTTTCTGATTGTTTTATTGGTATAACAATCAATATATTCAGCAGATCCTTTTTGTAACTCATTAAAAATATCTTTAATCTGTTTACCTTCTTTACAACTGTTACAATAAACAATAATTGTTCTGTAATTATTTATAAGATATTTACATACATTTTTATTACTCGGATCATCAGAAAAAATAGGTACGTGTATTGTATAATCGCATAAATGACCTAATAAAATCATTTCTCTAATATTTTTGTTATAATATGAAAATCCTTTAGCTTCATCAATAGTTGCCGATAAATATACGTTATTATTATACTTAGATAAACTTTGAATAATGGTTGTAAATTTTTTAGTATTTGTACATTCGTCTTCAAAATCATCGGTAAAATCTTCAATTTCATCTGAATCATTGTTTAATTCATTAATTTTATTTGTATCATTATTTTTATTTATATAATTGACATCATCATTATTTTTATTTAATTGTTTTGGCAAATTATGATTTGCTAATATATCAATTAAATCTACCTTAACTAATTTTTCATTTGATTGTTCATTAAATGATTTGTTAGATGTTTCATTAATTATATCATTACTTATTTTATTTATTTGTTCATTAATTTGTTCATTAGTCGATTTGTTAATTGATTTATTCAATTCATTATTCATTTCGTTGTCCATTTCATTGTCTATGTCATTATCTATTTCTTCGTCTAATTTGTAAATTTCGGGTTTTATAATATGATGTGCTTCATCAATAAATATTTTGTCGAATTTATCATAATATTCTTTGAGTATATTGACTGAATTATAAACACAAATTGTAACTTCTTTAGTATCATCAAATTTATTATTCTCATCACCAATCATTTGTATTTTATTTTCGTATTCTGGTCTATATTTAATAATTTCTTCATTTAATTGTTCCATCAATATAATTTTTGGAACCAAAATAAGATATTTATGATTTGGTTTGAATGAAAATATTATTATTATATTTTTACCTGTTGCAGTTGGCAAATTAATTATAACATTTTTTTTATTATCAATAAATTTAATAACTTCTTCTTGATAATCTCTCAAAACGATCGGAATAGCAATATTTTTTTCGATAATTTCTTCAGATATAATTTTACCTTTGTTATTTTTTTTTATAATTTTACATTTTTTTGTAAATTTATGCTCCTTGGGTGGTTTATAATTAATTAAAAGATTTTCGCAATAATTAAGCAAATCTTGTTTATCAATTTTAAAATCAACAAATGAATGAAAATTGAGTTTTTCTTGTAAATTTTCAGACAATACACTATCCGAATTACGAACAATAAATATATTTTGCCATTTAACGACAAACTTATTTAATTCTTCCGAATATTGAGTTTGTGAAGCAAAAAAAGTTGCACATTCTGTTAATGTCAATGATTTTTTCCTTAATTTACATTGAACAATTGTATCGATCAAATTTGATGCATCAATTCCTGTGTCTCGTCTGGATATACGATTATTTTCTTTGAATATAGGATCGATATCATCATAAACATAAAATGCTTGACTGTATTTTTCAGATAATTTAATGCAAGTATAATATTCGAAAATTTTGGCTAATTGATAATTATCTAGTTGTTCTTTAGTTGAACCAGAGTTTAATAAATCATTAAATAGTTCAGCAATTAAGTCAGAATAAATAGTATTATTCATATAAGTTATTAATAATTTATTAATAATTAATCTATTGATATGTTTACAATAAAAAATACAATATTTTTAATATATAACTTATTATTGTTGAAAAAAGTTATATAATCATAAACTAAAAAGAACACAATGTTATAAAATTTTTATAACACAAATATATAGAAATATTATATGTTATTCGATAATAAGCTTTTCCAAGCGGCATTAACCTTCTTCGGTTCTGTGATCGGGCAATTATTGGTGCGTATATTTTCATTAAATGGTTCTCTAGATAAATGGTGGTTATTACTCATGCCAATCAGTGTTCCCCCCGTCTCATTTATTCCAGCATATTTGGTATATACAAATAAGATTAAAATGGGTGACGTCGAACCATACGACGCAAATATTTTTTATCTTTTATTTTTGTCCGTATTTATCGCTGTAATTATGGAAAAATTTGTTGATTTTAATCCAATATTAAATATGATGGCTAAATATACAATCGCGTTAATAGTAATTTATTTGGCATTTAATCGTCGTTATTTATCAACTTGTAAGAAAAATGTTGGTATACGTGAAAAATTTGAAGAACCTGATTATAATATTAAAAATAAATCTATTTGGGATAAATTTCAAGATCAATTAAATAAGTTACGCAAAATAGTTTATAGATTATATTTAGGAATATTTGGTGATTATATCCGCGGAATTTTTGAAAGAACGTACAAAATAATCACAAAATTTGTTAAAGAAACATCAGAAAAATATTTAGGTAAATATAATTCTAGATCTATTATTAATGCACTCATAATTGTTGGTCTCTTACCACTAATTCAATATCTTTTTAATAAGTTACCATATATTGGATCTATAATTGAAACATTAAAAAATATTCATCCGATACTTGAATTAGTAATGAATTTGTTTGTTCACATGTCATCTATAACAATATTATACATAGTCATTAATATGTTTGAAGGAATAAATATAGATGCATCATGTGATAGAGAATTTAATTTTATAACAATTATTGTTTTTGCAATATTATCTGTCGTATTACACATGTTAATCGAACAAAAACGTGTTGGTGATATTCAAGCAACTGAATAAATTACTAATTATAAAAAATATTTTTTATAATTTTCATCATTTATAAATTTAGTCCATTCATCATATATCGTTTGATTACTCATTACTTGTGATTTTTTTTTATAATTTCTTGTTTGATTTGAAATCCACACACCCAATATTTTGATTTCATTATTTTTATCTTTGGATGAAGGTCGTTTATTATTTTCATTTATATATTGTTTAATTTTTTCTAAATTATTCATCCATTCTTCTTCGTTTGTTATAAAATATTTTTTATATTTTTCGCTATTTATAAATTTTGTCCACTCATCATATATTGTTTGTTTACTCATTATTTCAAATTTTTTTTTATAATTTTTTGATTGGTGTGAAATCCATTGACCTAACAATTTAATCTTTTTATTTTTATCATGTGATGATGGTCTTTTATTATTTTCGTCTATATATTGTTCAATCTTATTTAAATTATTAATCCATTCTTCTTCGTTTGTTATAAAATATTTTTTATATTTTTCGCTATTTATAAATTTTGTCCATTTGTCATATGTTTCTTGATTACTCATTATGTGTACTTTTTTTTTGTAATTTTTTATTTGTTTATAAATCCAAATATATAATATTTTAACTTTTTTATTTTTATCATATATCGATGGTTTTTTATTATTTTCATCTATATATTGTTTAACTTTTTTTAAATTATTAATCCATTCTTCATCATTATTTATGAAATATGATTTATATTTTTTATCATTTATAAATTTTGTCCACTCATTATATATTATTTGGTTGCTCATTATATTTATTTTTTTTTTGTAACTGTGTATTTGATTATAAATCCAAGTACCTAATAGTTTAATTTCTTTATTTTTATCATGTATTGATGGTCTTTTATTATTTTTATCTATATACTGTTTAATTTTTTCTAAATTATTAATCCATTCTTCATCATTATTTATGAAATATGATTTATATTTTTTATCATTTATAAATTTTGTCCACTCATTATATATTATTTGATTACTCATTATCTGTGATGTTTTTATATAATTTTTTGTTTGGTGCGAAATCCATTGACCTAAAAATTTAATTTCTTTATCTTTATCTACTTGTGTTGGTCTTTTATTATTTTCGTCTATATATTGTTTAACTTTTACCAAATTATTAATCCATTTTTCATTATTATTTATGAAATATGATTTATATTTTTTATTATTTATAAATTTTGTCCACTCATTATATATTATTTGATTATTCATTGTTTGTGATTTCCTTATATAATTTTTTGTTTGGCGCAAAATCCATAAACCTAATATTCTGATTTCTTTATTTTTATCTTCAGATGATGGTCGTTTATTTTTTTCATTTATATATCTTTTAACTTTTTCTAATTTTTGCATCCAAATATCTTCTCCGTTTAATAATTGTCCTAACGATGAATATATTTGTTCGTATCTGAATTCGACATTTTTATTTTCAATTTCAATTTCATCAATTGTTTCAATCTTAATATATCCTCCTAATTTCTTTTCACAAAATGATTTTTTAATTTGACTATCATTGTTTGATAATATTTTTAAAAATTTGCTTATGTTTTTTTCATCTTCCTTTATTCCATATGGCAATATAATTTTAGCATATTTTTTATTTGGATGTAATCGTAATGCTCTTCCAATAATTTGAATAATAGTTGTTTTATTTGATGGCATATGCATAAAACATACTCCTTGTGTTATTTTTGCATCAAACCCTTCTGTTAATACTCTAACATTAACTAAAAATGGTATTTTACCTTCCTTAAAGTTTTTAACCATATTTTTTCTGGTTGTTTTATTTGTATAACAATCGATATATTCAGCTGATCCTTTTTGTAATTTATTAAAAATATCTTTAATCTGTTTACCTTCTTTACAATTGTTACAATAAACAATAATGGTTCTGTAATTATTTATAAGATACTTACATATATTTTTATTACTTGGATCATCAGAAAAAATAGGTATATGAATTGTATAATCACATAAGTGACGTAATTTAATCATTTCTCTAATATCTTTATTATAATATAAAAATCCATCAGCTTTATCTATAGTTGCCGATAAATATACATTGTTATTATATTTAGTCAAACTACTAATTATAGTTGTAAAGTTTTTAGTATTTTTTAATTCATCTTCGGAGTCATCAATCAAATCTTCAGTTTCATTATTTTCATCAATTTCGTTATTTTCATCAATTTCATCAATTTCATTATTTTCACTAGTTTCGTTATTTTCATCAATTTCATCAATTTCATTATTTTCACTAGTTTCGTTATTTTCACTATTTACATCAGTTTCATCAATTTCATTATTTTCATCAGCTTCCTTATTTTCATCTATTTTATTTATATATTTTGGTAAATTACGGTTTGCTAAAATATCGATTAAATTTATTTTAACTAAATTTTTATTTGATTGTTCATTAATTGGTTCATTAATTTGTTCATTAATTTGTTCATTAATTTGTTCATTAGTTTGTTCATTAGTTGGTTCATTAGTTGGTTCGTTAATTGGTTCTTCATATATTTTATAAATTTCAGGTTTTAAAATATGATGTGCTTCATCAATAAATATTTTATCAAATATATTACAATATTGTTCAATCACATCGACTGAATTATAAACACATATTGTAATCTCTTTATTTTCATCAAATTTATTATTACCGTCACCAATTAATTGTATTTCATTTTTATATTCTGGTTTATATTTAATAATTTCTTCATTTAACTGTTCCATTAATATAATTCTTGGAACCAAAATGAGATATTTATGATTTGGTTTGAACGAAAACATAATGATTATGTTTTTGCCTGTCGCAGTTGGCAAATTAATTATTACATTTTGGTTATTATCAATAAATTTAATAGCTTCTTCTTGATAATCTCTTAAAACGATTGGAACAGCCATATTTTTAATCTCGGTTGCAATAATTTTACCTTCTTGATTTTTTTTTATTAATTTAATTTTTTTTGTTGCTGATGTATCGTTAATTGGTTTAAAATCAATCAGAAGATTTCCACAATAGTCAAGCATTTCTTTTTTATCAAATTTATGATCGACAAACAAACGAAAATCTAATTTTTCTTGTAAATTTTCAGATAATACGCTGTCAGAATTACGTGCGATAAACATTTTCTTCCATCTAATATTAGGTCCATCTAATTCTTTAGAATATTGAATTTGTGAAGCAAAAAAAGTGGCACATTCAGTTAGAGTTAACGAATTTTTTCTTAATTTACATTGAATAATTGTGTCAGTTAAATTTGATGCGTCAATTCCTGTATCACGTTTGGACATATAATTTTCTTCTTTAAATATGGGATCAATATCATCATAAACATAAAATGTTTGATTATATTTTTCAGACAATTTGATTGAAGTATAATATTCGAAAATTTTGGCTAACTGATAATTATCAAGTTGTTCTTTGGTAAGACCAGAATTTAATAAATCATTAAAACGTTCAGCTATTAAATAAGAATAAAAAGTATTATTCATATAATTTAATAATAAAAAACTTGTTCATATGCTTACAATAAAAAATACAATATTTTATTATAAGTATAAAGAAAAACTATGATTAGTTATCGAACGATATATCATATTTATCATTTAATTTGATTTTATGATTTTTTAAATTTATTTCAGCATTATATGATTTTAAAAAATTAACACCAAGTATAATATCAAAATTAAATTGTTTATTATTCGTCGTAAATAATGTTACTGGAAATATATTATCATTTAAATTTAACTCAATATACCATAATGTCCCAGGCGATATCTCATTTCCAATACCTTGAAATTTTGATTTTGTTTCGTAATCTACATATTCGGTTAATCTTAATCTATTTATTGCTTCTAATGATATAATTGATACAGATGCACCTGTATCTAACATTAATGTGACTGGTTTATTATTTATTTTGCCTTTAATTATGATTAAATTGACAGGACATGACATTTCTGGAATCATTGTCATTGCCATATCATATGACGAATTAACAATATTTGTATTATTTTTCATATTTTGATAATTAAATAATATATCATCAGGTATGAGCTTAAAAGTTGAAGTCATTTTTATACTATATATAACAATCAAATAAATTATTAATACCTAGTTAATATTTTTTTCAATTTTATTTATTTATAATATAAAAAATATAAAAAATTAATATTGTTGCGTTAAGGAAATTATCAATAGTGAAACAAATATTATATAAACTATTTATTATAATTAATTAAACATAAATAATATATTATAACAACGTGATGGTCCATTTTATTATTCATCTGATGCAACATATTTATATATTTTAACATCAGATGAATAATAAAATGGACCATCACGTTGTTATATCATTAATCGTGTTTAATTATTTATATTAATTAACATTCAAATTTATATGTGTTTATCCAAATACAATTTCATTAACGCATTCGTATTGATAAAAAATTGAAAAATAAATTATCACAACACTTCATTAAATTTTACTTTTATTGATTTTTTGTTGTTTAACAATGTCTTGTTTAACTCCTCGTATTCTCAGTTCAGTATTTGGTCAATTGCTTGAATATCGAAATCATCTCAATACATTTCCAAATGACCCAACGAATCGATGCAATCATGCTGAATTTGAATACAAAAATCTTGTTGCATCTCTTATTTCGCTTACATTTTCGTATATGTTTCCAACTGTCAATGCATCAGTAAATCAATATTTTGGTGCAATGACTTGCAAGTTGGATTCAGGACGATTTTGTGTTAGCGTTTCTTCTGTGGATTGTTCAGTCATCAACATGTTTGTTGACGAAATTAAAGACAAAGAACTTGATGACATCATTCAACTTCGTACACTTGATATCGACAATTCTGATATCATTAGGTGTATCATAATTGAATACAACAAGTTATTGATTTCATTAGATCATCAACTTCATGATTCAATTGATTTGACTGCTAATTTGATCAATCAATGTGCACGAGATTATAATTTTGATGTTCTTCAATTGTTGGTTGATTATCACAATTCTTGTTTGACCAACTATGCTGGAACATCAAAATGGTCGAAAGGTGCTGCTATTTTTGGTGAAATCATTAACAAGACATTGCAGATGTGTCGATAGATGTTTTGTAAATATTTTTTTATGATTTTCAGACACATATATTTAGATATTTTCAATGATACCACAATCTGATATTGTAATATTGACAATAGGTTTTTCTTTTAAATCGACTAATACTTGACCAATTAAATCAATTGTTTGTTGTGATTCTTCGCCAATTATTTTTCCAAACACAACATGTTTATTATCAAGACTTGGACATTTATTTAGTGTAATAAAAAATTGACAACTATTTGTATTTGGTCCTGAATTCGCCATCGAAATAACATATTTATCATGTTTTAACTCAAAATTTTCATCTTTAAAATGATCACCATATTTTGAACCATATCCAGTCCCATCACCATTTATATAATCACCTCCTTGAATTATAAAATCTTTAACGATTCGATGTATTTTAGATCCTTTATAACTATTTTTAACTAAATATATAAAATTGTCTACTGTGTATGGTACGACATCATTAAATAATTCTATTATTATACGTTTCGTTTCTTCTTGATTTGTAATATCGAAAAAAACATGTGGTCTGTTCTTTGATTTATTGTAATCCGAATAAATATTATCAAATATTTGTATATCGTCATTATTTATTTTATCATCAGAATAAATCATAACAGGATTTTTTTCGGGAACATTATCAGGAACATTATCAGGAACATTATCAGGAACATTATCAGGAACATTATCAGGAACATTATCAGGAACATTTTTTGGGACATTTTCTGGGATATTTTTTGGGATGTTATAGTTAATTATTTTTTTTCGATTAAATTTTTTATTTATTATTTGTGTATCAATTTCTTTATATTTTAAAAAATATCGATAACATACATATAATAATAATATTATCAACAAAATAATTAATATCATATTCATATTTAATATCATATTTAATAAATCATTTAAACAAATTATTTATTAAATTTATACAAATATATACAAATATATAAAAAATTGAAACCTCTACGCTATAACAATTATATTATATTTCATGATCGGATATCGTCCGATCATGAAATATAAAAAATTGAAAATTTAATTTATACGATTGTTATAGTTTAAACTTAATAATATTATTAATAAACAATGGAACAAACACGCATTAATTTGACTGAATTATTAGGTCATAAAAATAAACCAACCGAACAATTAACAGGAAATACTAAAATAACTAAAACAGAAGAAAATTCATCAGAAAATTCATCAGAAAATTCATCAGAAAATTCAGAAGAAGTTTCATCCGAGAAAAAAGAAGAATCAGTTGTGAACGTCAGTGAACAAATTAACATTGAATTGGTACCATCAACAGAAGAAAAAAAAATTATTAAATTAATTAGTTCAGATAATGTTGATTTTGTGTTACCTTATAAAGTAGCGATGATGTTTGCATTTATTAAAAATATGATTGATGTGACTGAAGAAAATACACCGATTAATATTCCAAATGTTAAAAGTACTGAATTAAAAAAAGTTATTGATTATGTTACTTATTATTGTGATAAAGCAGAAGATGATGAAAAATGGGATGAAAAATATTTTGGTCCGTTAAATTTTCAAGAAATTTTGGATGTAATTATGGCTGCTAATTTTATGAACAATCCAAGATTAGTAAATAGGGGATGCAAAGCTGCAGCAAACTTTTTAAAAGGAAAATCAGTCGAAGAATTGAGGAAAATTTTAAATGTTAAAAATGATTTTACCCCAGAAGAAGAAGAACAAGTAAGGAAAGAAGCAGAATGGCTTGCACAATAAATTTATTTGTTGAATTAATTTATTAAATATTATATATATGAATAAATATGAATAAAAAAAATAAAAATGATATAATCAGTATCACAGAATCACGACCAAAATTATCTGATGATTTTTATGGTTGGGTTAATCATAATTGGTTTAAATCAAATCTAATTCCTGAAGATGAAACAAAATATACAAACTTTATTAGGATACAAAATAAAATAAATGATGAATTACATAACATTATCATGTCAGGCGAATGTAAATTAGCTACAACTTTATTTAGTTCTTATATTGATTTACAATATAAAAATTTATATAGCATTAGCGAATTGAAAGAAATATTTAAAACAGTAGATAATATTAGAACATATAATGATTTAATTGATGCGACGACTGATTTATTAAGTATAAATGTCAGTACATTATTTAATATATCAGTTGATTTAAATATGTTTGATAACACAAAATATATATTATATATTACACAACCGACGTTAGGTTTACCAGATAGAGAATATTATTATAACAAAAAATATTTTAATATCAAACAAAAATATTATGATACAATATGCTTATCTTATAAAGAATTATATCCTAATATGTCACAAAAAGAGATAAATAATATTGCGAATGATATTTTGGATATAGAAATGAAATTGTCGATATTATTTATTAGTTCAAACGACAGAAGAAATATAAAAAATGTATATAACCAAATAAATTATGATCAACTTATTCATAAATATGAATATTTACATTTCGATAAGATACTTGAAAATTTTTGTAAATTAACGAAAAATGTAGTTAAAAAACAACATTTTGACAAAATTATATTAGAGACTAATATGGATAAAAAATATGATTATTTTGAACAGCTGCGAAATATATTAGTTGAATTTTCGATAGATCAATGGAAAGAATATTTTAGATTTCATATTATTATCGCATACATGAATTTGACGACAGAAAATATGAGAAATATTTATTTCGATATGTTTAAAAAAACAATTAGAGGACAAAATAAAAATAAAACATTAATAAAATCAGCAATATCATTCACGTGCTCATTATTATATGATCCTATAAGTTATATTTATTATAATAATTATTTTATTCGACAAAATGAAACATATGTTAACGAAATGTTTAATATAATTCAAAGAGTTTTTAAAAAACGTATTTTAAAACTAAATTGGATGACAAATAAAACGAAATCAAAAGCATTACAAAAACTTAACAATATGCGAATTAATATTGGATATTCAAAAAAATATCATAGAAATTATGAACAAATTAAAATGTCGAATAGTCTAATCAAAAATACGATAATTTTAAATAAAGATAATTTTGTTTATTATATGAATAATCTTACTATAAATCCAAATAATGATGAATGGGAATCTCCTGCATTTGTTGTAAATGCATATTATAATCATATCAAAAACGAAATCAAAATACCAGCAGGAATTTTGCAATATCCATTTATTGATATTAATAAATCTGATGTATATAATTTTTCTAGAATCGGAACTATTATTAGTCACGAAATGACTCATGGATTTGATGATGTTGGTTCATTATATGATGAAAATGGATCGATAAATAAATGGTGGGATGAAAATGATAAAAATAAATATATTGACAAAGTTAATAAAATAATAAAAATTTATGATGATGTTGGAGTGAATGGACAACTTACAGCTGGTGAAAATATAGCAGATTTTGGAGCAATAACATTAGCATTGCGTGCATTACTATATAAAAAAAAGAGATATATAACGAAAAAAGATATTCAAAAATTTTTTATTGGGTACGCGTTAAATTGGCAAACTTTAATTAGACCAGAAAAAGTAGATGAATTAAAATTAATTGATAAACATTCTTTAGCAAATATAAGAGTAAATATCCCGATCAAACATCAAAAAATATTTCATATTGTTTTTGATATTAAAAAAAATGATGAAATGTATATAAATTTTAACGACATATTAACGATTTGGTAAATTATTTTATTTATAAAATATCACAATAATAATATAAATAATAATTTATTATAATCTTTATATAACCTATATATTTATGAATTCATCAAAATTATCTAATACACAAAATAACATAAATTCATCTGAAAATTCATCTAATAATTCATCAGAAAATTCATCTGAAAAATCCAATAGTCAAATAACAAATAATGATCTTAAAAAAACTACAGTCATTGAATCTAATAAACAAACGATTAATAACAGTGAGATAAATTTAAAATCAGATATAACAGAAAAAACAGAACAAACAAATATCAAATTTTATATTGAAATTATTTTTTATCCTGATAATTTGCCGCCAATAAAATCTTATTACATAATGAATCAACAAGAATATGATTATTTAACATCATTACATATGGATATTTATATAGAAGATTTTATGAATGGTGAGAATCTAACAAAAGATAAATTAGATATTCACGTAATCAATAATTATAAAAATATCGAAATAATGAGTAAATTTATTAATTTGTTTGAAAATCCATTTGATATTATTAGTTTTATTAAAGCTAAAAAATCGATTCAAATAATAAAACCGTCAAATGAATACAATCAAAATTTCGAATTATCTGATCATGAATTAAATGAAACTGAATCAGAAAAAAATGGAACAAAAGAAAAAAATGAAACTGAATCAGATGATTATATTAATACAATGACAGAAATTATTGAATCATTTAATAAAACGAAAAAATTTGACGGAACAAAATTAAATAAGTTATTAAAAGAAAAACCAGAATTAAAAGAAGACATTGTTTTGTCTGAAATTACTAAAAAAAAATAAGTGATATTTGTTTAATATTTTTATCATAATTTGTTATGAATGTATGATGAAAATAAATTTCTTATAATATTTTAACTTGATGGGTATTGAAAAATTTTTTAATACTTTAAAAAAATCATATGGCAGTCAAATTATAAATAAGTTAGACAAAAATATTCATTTTACTTGTGATTATTTGTTAATTGATTTTAATTCAATCGTACATAATATATCACAATCTATTTCTTCATCATTAATTTATTTGTATCATATATTTTTAATATCAAATACAAAACCTGATGTATTAAATTTATATAAACAAAAAATTTATTCATGTATCGACACTTTAATAACTGACGAATCATTTGTTTTGGATGCAAATATAAATTTACCTGATCAAACATCTGATACAATGTCTGAATCGTATAAATTTTTAAAAATATTAGATTTTTCTCACCTAAAAATTGAAGATATCGATGAATCTTTTTTTAGGTTGTTTAACGAACAAAATTTGGATAAATTTATTATTTATAAAGTTAGTTCGTATGTTAGTCAGCTTATTGGTTATTTTTCAAACTTAAAAGAAATTTATATTGCTGTTGATGGTGTTCCTTTGTACGGTAAAATGATCGAACAAAAGAGGAGAAGATTAACTAGTCATTTTTTAGAAGAAGCAAACAAGAAAATATTAGAATATTATAAAGAAGAGTTAAATATTAGTCATAATAATGAAAATGACATATATTATAATCAATATAAATTTGAAATAAAAATTCGTGATTTTAAATTTAATAAATCTAAAATATCACCAGCAACAGAATTTATGGACAATCAACAACAATATTTAGATAAATATTTAAAAAATAAATTTTCAAAAATAAATGTTATTATTGATTCATTTGATAATAATGGTGAGGGAGAAAAAAAAATTGTTTTTAAAATACATGATCTTCCGAATAATAGTGATATTATGGTTTATTCGCCTGATGCTGATGTTATATTATTGATGTTACTTGAGACTAATAAATACAAAATACAAATAATGAGATATGATCAACAATTATTACAATTGGATATAATTAATATAATAGAACTCAATAAAATAATAATTAAATACATAAAATATGAATTATATACAAACGAATTTAAATATAATGTTATTGTTGATATTGTTATGTTATTTACGATATTGGGTAACGATTTTTTACCAAAATTAAAAACCATAAATACTAAAAAACATATTCCATTTATATTTGATGCATATAAAAATATTAATATATCTAACCAAACAGAAAAAGAACATAAATTTATATTTCAATTAAATAATAACACAAATAGGTTCGAAATTAATTGGGTTCAACTTAAATATTTTTTTATCAACTTAAAAAATAAACTAAAATATTATCAAGAATATCAACCTAATAAAATTGAATGGACTATAGAAAAAGATCAATTAATCAATAAAAATGCAATTCCATATTTTAAACATATTTTTAATATTAATAATTTGGCTGGTATTTATGATCCAAATTTATTAGAAAATAAAAAAACATATGAACCTTTATCAAATAAAATTATTAATAGGTGTGTGTTAAAATATTTACAAGGATTTATTTGGATGAAAAATTATTACCTAAATAACGATTTACAATATAAATTTTATTTTTACAAATATAATTATGTGCCATCTTTTTCACAAATAATTTATAATATTGATAAAATAATTAGGAACAGCAAAATAATTGAAAAGATAATGAGCAATTTAAACAAAACTATTATTGATGATAAAAAATATTTTAGTCCTGTTCAGCAACTTATATTTATAACACCGATTAATTGTACAAATATAATAAGTAAAAAGTTGTTAATACCTAAAATAAACAAAATTGCACAAAATTTTATTATTAAATATGGAAAAGAATACACATTTATAATCACCAAGTCAAAGATAAATATTTTTGATTATTTAGACTGCTCTTTTGTTTCATATTTAAGTAAATGTAAAATAAATGATATTTATATTTCAGGACGTAATTATTTGAAAGATTTGATATGATAGATGGTTATCGAATTTCATAACCTAATTCATTTAGTTTATTATAAATATTATGCATAAATAGATTAGCTTCTTTGTTTAAAAAATCTTGATTAACAATATAATCAGTCGAACTAATAGTTAATCTAAAAGTGATTGAATATTTGCAAGATTTTTTATTATAAAATTTATCAGCGACTTCAATATGTTCAATTCGATCACCACAAATGTTTCTAACAATTTCATAATAATCATTGATTTTTAACCAATTAAAATTTTCACCATCAATAACTAATTCAGAATTCTTAATATAAAAAGAAATACATTTTGAAACTGGTTCTAAAAAGAAATATTTTTTGAATTCACAAATTTTTTCTTCCTTAAATTGAGATAAAAAACGTTCATCGTTTAACCAAAAATATCGGATATCAGGAATATTGAATAAAATCATAGCTAATCTTTCAAGACCTAATCCAAAAGCCCAACCTTTTTTATTGATGTTGACATTATTTAAAATTTCTTCTCTAATTTTACCACAACCTAAAATTTCTAACCAATTATTTTGATATTTGACTTCGATTTCGAATGAAGGATCAGTAAAAGGAAAATAATCATTATTTAATCGATATTCGCACTGTGGAAAAAGATAATTGACTAATCCAATTAAAATATCTTTCAAATCATCAATAGCATTAACATTATTATCACAAATATAAACACCATCCATTTGATGAAAAACTGGATAATGTTTTGAATCAACTTCGTCTTTTCTATATACATCGCCAACCATTAAAAATGATGTTTCGCCATTTTCTAATATTTTAACTTGATGAGCAGTCATATGTGTTCTTAAAACAGTTGATTCATCGAAATAATAAGTATCACTTAAAGATCGAGAAGGATGATTTAATGGAATCAGTAATTTATCAAAATTATAAATAGTTGAAATTTTAGGATCTAAATTTTCGAAACATTTAAAATTTCTATTAAGTGTTGTAAAATATTTAAGAATATGATCTTTAATAATTTTTATTGGATGTCCAGATTTTTTATATAAATTCTGTCCAACTTTTGAGATGATATGTGTCGGAATATTCATTGTGTCTTAATTAGTATTTAATATATTTTTCAACAAAATATTAATGAATAATAATTTCAATTTTTTATAACAAAAAACATAGACGGCATTGAATGATTGTTATCGATTATAACAATCTTAATTACCGCATATAGAAATTATATTCTAAAAATTTAATAAACTAAATTTATTTTTAATATTTAAAACATAACTATCAAAATTTATATTATATATCCAATTAATATCATTTATTGTTAATCGTGTATATGGGTTTTTCCAAATTTGTGTTAATTCATTAATTTTATTTTCTAATATTGATATTCTTTCTGCTTTTGTTGTTACTGTACCATCTTCATGATAAATATCATTAAAATTGCTATTATTCATATAGTTAATACTATCAATATAATGTTGATGATCAGAAATAATTAGTTCATTTATATGTTTATCTAAATTATTTAATGAATTTTCATTCAACAATATGAATGATAATTTATGTTGATTGTATATTTTGAATATATCATAATCAGGATAAAATTCAATAAAACCATATTTATCATCATTTTCATTTATTTTATAAATTATATGCGGCTTATTTGTTAATAATTTACATATATATTCAAAGAAAGCCCCTAACTTTAGTTAGGGGATGAATTTGAATTTTGATGGTCCAATTTTATTGACTATTTATTTTGATCTGCAATATATTTTTTAACTGTATCTTCGCTAATATGTCCTATTGTTTCACAATAATATGAATGTGTCCATAATGATTTATATTTTTTTAAATTAATAAATTCTTTTCTTAGTACGTACGACGAATAACCTTTTAAATATTTAATTATGTTTGATATATTTATCGTCGTTGATCCTTTTAAAAATATATGTATATGATCTGACATTATTTCAAATACTTTTATTTCTATTTTTATTTTTTCCTCAATTTCTTTAAATATTTCTACTAATCTCTCTTTTATTTTTCCTGTTAGTATTTTCTTTCTGTATTTTGGTATCCATATTATATGGTAAGATATATTAATTACATTATGATTCGTGTATATTTTCATTCAAAAAATTGATTTTTTTATGTTTTGATATGGTTTATATATTTAATATATATCTAAATCAAATTTATAAGACGACAGAATTTATAACATCACACAAAAAAATTAGAGAGAAAAAAAATATTAATAATGTAATTGTCAAATGTAAATTAAAAACTATTCTTAGACATTTAAATTGGTTACCTTTAATTCAATTTAGAGTTAAAGCTATAAATATGATTAAACTCGAAACTTATTTTTTCTTCAATCAATACATTCTCAGTTTATTATCTTCAAATAAACTTTTTGATTTTAATAAACATACAATTGAGCGATGCGAATTATTTGTGTTAGACATGCATAATTCTATAAGAAATAAAGATAATGAATATTTTGCAATGAAAGAAATATACGAAAAAAATTATAAAAATATTGAAAATTCACAAATACATCCTTTTTCAAAAATAAAATCCGTCACAAATCCATTTAACTATATCGCAGATGAATTAATGACAAACATAATCAATCATTTAAATTTAAATTTTAAAAGAAATCAAAAATGTTATGTCAGATGTTTTGTATTAGATAAATTTTTAAAATATAAATTTAATAAATCAATTTTACTATCTTTAGTTAATTGTATTGTTTATAATGTTAATAGTAAAAATAATTCTTTAGTAATATATTCAAAAAAACTTAAGGAACTTACAAATCTTAAAGATATTGTTCCAGAAATACAAAATTTAATCAATAAATTGAAAGAAGAAATACCTTTATCGATAAGAGAACATATTTCTTCTTTCGATTTAAAAAAACATTATGTTGATGTGCTTAAATATTATTACCATATTATTAAATATTTAGAAAATAATAATAAAAAACGATTTCAATTATTGCCACAACTCAGCTTAGGTTTAAGTTATATTAGATTTGATTCAAGATTTATTTCGACAATATATGATGAATTAAATCCAAAAAAACAACTAGGAATTAAATATTTTGAAGAACACTATAAAGAAAAATATAAGGAATGTTTTAAATTTAGTAAAATTATGTATAACCGTAAAGCTAATCCAATATCTTTTCTTACAAATGGTTATTCTATTTGTGTTAATTTTGAAATTAAAAAAAAGGAATTAACACAAAATAATGAAACGAATAATGAAACGAATAATAAAATGAATAATGAAACGAATAATAAAATGAATAATGAAACGAATAATAAAACGAATAATAAAACGAATAATAAAACGAATAATAAAACGAATAATAAAACGAATAATAAAACGAATAATAAAACGAATAATAAAACGAATAATAAAACGAATAATATTGATATTGATAAAGAACAAATAAATAAAAAGTTTAAAAAAGGTTTATATGATGCAGATAATTGTAATGCATCATCAGAGACGTTAAATAAATATCACAAAATAGGAATTGACCCAGGCAATAAAACTTTATTATATTGTATATCGGAAACAGGAAAGAAAATTATTATATCAAAAAAATATTATTATGACATTTCACATATCGATAGAAACACAATAAAAATGAAATATCAAATACGTAAATATAAAATGGATGAAATATATAACAAATTATCAAAATCGTGTTATAAAAAAACAATAAAGTTAGAACTATATAATGAATACATAAAAATAATAAGACAAAATTGGAAACAAATATTTGATTTTTATAGCACAAATAATATACAAAAATATGAGTTAGACACATATATAAATAAAAAAAAAGCAATACATAAAATAGTCAGAAAAATAGTACCAAAAAAAAATAAATCACCTAAATTTAAAGAAAAAGATAAACTAATATGTGATTTAAATAAGTATGAAGAAATTAAAAAGAGACCAATAATGATTGCATTTGGGAAAGGAAATGGAAATACCACAATTGATAATATCAAAAATAGTGGACCGAAAGGACCAATAAAAACAATAGCGAAAGAACTAAGTCACAAATGTATGACAATATTAATAGATGAATATAATACATCGCAAGTATGTCCAATATGTCAAGAACAAAAAGTAAAACATAAAAAAGAAATTAAAGAAGTGAAAGTAAAAGGAAAAAAAGAAAATGTGAAAAAAATGACAGTAGAAAGCTATAGATTATGTTATTGTGAAAACAATAAAAAACATCCATTAAATATGGACAATCATGAGATATGGCTTAATAGAGATTATATTGGTAGTCTGAACATAATAAATAAATTAAAAATATATTTAACGAAAACAGAAATAGGAATGTTCCAGAAAGAAAAACTAGACAAACCAATGGAAGTGAGCTGGTCGCAAGATCGGCAGGGATCTGATAAAGGATTTCCTCGTAAGAAAAAAAATAAGTTGACTAAAGAAAACCAAAGTTCAAATAAATCAGAGGAATTTGATATATCTGAACTTGTAAAGGTGAGTAAACCAAAGTCAACGAAGACGACAAAGTGATTAAAAATTAATTAGTAAAATAATTAAACACGAGAAACTCATGACTTTAGTCATGAGAGTCGTCATATACCAATATCGTATTATTGTGATTATTATTTAAAGTAACAGGAATCATACTTAATATGAATATAACAATATTTATTATTAACTAACATTTAATTTTTCATATTTTTTATAAAAAAATTCTAATTTTCGTTATTAATCAGTCTCACATTCTGTAAATACATATGCAACGTCATTTTGTAAATACATATGCAACGTATCTTCTTTTTGAATATTATAATCACTTAATGTTTTTGTCCCATCAATATTTTTCCCATGATAAACTAGACGATAATATTTGTTCGGAATACCACACTTCTCAGAAATGATTAATTTGACGTTACAAATATTTTCATTTGGACTAGCGTTAATAATAATAGTTTTTCCATTAATATTCTTGACAAAGATTTGATGATTCATTTTTTAACATCAATATCATAAATAAATAACATTAACTGAATAATTTTCAATTTTTTTATGATATTTCTTATTTTTTTATAACTTTATTATTATGAAGTTATAAAAATATTATTTAAAAACCACCACGTAATCTTAGCACAAGATGTAAAGTTGATTCCTTTTGAATATTATAATCTGCAAGTGTACGACCATCTTCTAGCTGTTTACCAGCAAAAATAAGTCGTTGTTGATCAGGTGGAATGCCCTCTTTGTCTTGAATTTTTTGTTTGACACTATCAACAGTATCACTTGTTTCAACTTCTAGAGTAATTGTTTTACCAGTGAGAGTTTTAATAAAGATTTGCATTAGTATGAGTATTAATAAATACTAATTGTTTAAGTTATTTATCAATAACTTAAATTTTCAATTTTTTATATTTCATGTTCGAGCATAAAATATAATATAATTGCCATAGCGTAGTGGTTACTGAGATAATTTAATATATTCTCGCGATCGCGAGAATATATTAAATTATGCAGTAAGCATTAATGCAGTTTTACTTCGACAATGTCGAAGTAAAACTCTCATTAACGGTTTCAATTTTTTATATTTTTATAAATTTATCAAAAGATATAAGAAAGATTCTTTTATAATATTATAATCTGCAAGTGTACGACCATCTTCTAGCTGTTTAGCACCAAAAATAATACGTTGTCTATCAAATTGATAATTTTTTTTCTTGAATTTTTTGTTTGACAACATAAATAGTATCATCTGCATCAACTTCAATAATAAATATTGTTGCTATATCATTAATTAAATCTTTAATAAAAATTTGCATATATTATTGATATAAACCAGTTACAAAATTTACTTATCAATAGCTTATATTTTTATTTTTTATTATATATTGTCATAAATTAATCTAAAAATTTTAATAAATCTAATTTTAATAATTCACTTAATTTAATTTCTGGTATGACGTCAGCCATTATAAGTTCCAAAAATGCTTCAATTTTTAATTCGGATTCACTAACCGATATAAATTGTTCATATTTAGTATGACTATTTTTAGTTATTGTATCGATTATTTTTTTAATACTATCGATTATGTTTTCAAGTATTTTTTGAAACTTTTCGTTGTCTGTTTTATTGTTGGTTAAATTTAATTTATTTTTCATACCACTTATATAAACATCAGTCTCGACATTTTTACAATATTTAATATAATTATCAATCATGTTATTAATATTAGTTCGTCTTCCTAGTCTCAAATTAGCTATATAATTAGTTGATGCGCCAACAATAGTATACAACATAAATTCGCCAATAGTTTTATACGGTTCAGGATAAAATTTAATTCCAACATCATCTAATATATTAAGATCTAATTCTGAATCTTCCGAAGATTCAGATTCGGTAGATATATTAGTTTGATTTTCTTTTTCTTGGTTGTTCATTTATATATAATAAGTTGTTATATGTTTATATATTATAAATTATCGGTGAAAAATATAATTGTCACTGATATATTATCAGTACTACCTTTTTTAATAGCAAAATCAGCTAACTTTGACGCTAAATTATGTTCTGATTTTCCTTTCATGTTTACTAATTTTATTTTCGACGCGTTCATTGTGTTTAAATTATCTAAAATAAATTCAACAGCTTCTTTATTTTTTAATACATCCCAAACGCCATCACAACCTAAAATTAAAAATTTTTCTGTTGATAAATTATAATCAAAAACATCAGGTATTTGGCTAATATATTTATTATCAAAATCACCAAAAGCTCTTGAAACACTCATACCATTGATACGAATATCATCATTTTCTTCTCGTTCAAGTTTACCACCTAAACCAGTAATACGTTGTAATTCATTACGTTCAAATGGTTTATGGTCTATTGTTAATTGATTATCAATATCGTAACCCGTACAAATGACAGAACGCGAATCACCAAGATTAATAATTTTAAGGGCATATTTATTTTTTTTTTCATTTTTTGGAAAAATTAATGCTATTAATGCTGTCGATCCCATTGTATTTGAACTAATATGATCATTTTTAAGCTTTTCTTGTATTCTTTTGAATAAAGGAACAATTAATTTTTTATTATAAGAACTAGATTGATTTATTTTGGCAAGAGGCGAAGTTGAAGAACAAAAATATTTTTTTATATTTATTTTTTCAACAAGTGTTTTTGATATTATGCCGCCACCATGACCATCAAATAAACTTGCGTATAAAAGTTTATTTTCATTTGGAGTTGATGTATTTGATAAATTATTTATATATTCAATAGCATCTTCATTTTGAGGTCGTACCGCTCCGATCGTACTATAAGATTGAATAATAATTTTCATTTATTATAAAATCATAAAAGAAAAAACTTAATTAAACTTAAATATTATTTATAATTTTGTGTTGAATTTTTAATTTTTTACTTGTCTCTTTAATATTTTTATTATTTTTTTTTGATATTTTTTTTGATATTTTTTTTGATACTTTTTTTGATATTTTTTTTAATATTTTAGATGTTTTGGTTTTGGTCTTTAATTTATTTTTTATTTTTTTCCTACCTAAATTATTTGGCATATTTATACCATTATATAAAAAATTGATTATTTTTTATTTAATTAATTAGTTATATATATATAATTAAATTATTATGTCTTATTCGTCACATTATAAGAAATATTGTGAAAAAAATAATATTAATATTGATTATAAATTTATTAATTGGATTGATAAAATTGAAAATATTGTATTAACAAAAACAAATTTTCATCTTTTAGATATTCAAGACGAAGATTATATGACATTTTATGAACAAAATATGTCATCAAATAATGTTGCTAATTATGTTATTTATCAAATTCAGCAATCATGTTTAAATATTTTTTAATAAATTATAACAAATTATAACATATTATAATTTGTTGAGACAAGTTATAATAAATTTTAATATGATAAAATAATTTTTTTAATTGATAAACATTACATAACATGCCATTCAGCACTAGCAATTGATTGTTGAAAAATTGGATCTAATTCACGAACTGTTTTTGCAGTTGTAAAATTAATTTCATTATGTGATGGAACATCAACATATGCTGATTTAATTTTTCCACATTTATCAACAAATAACAAATGAAAACTAGTTTTTATTTGTCCACTTTGTGCTTGAAGAATGACAGTACCAAAAAGTCCTGCAGTCGGGATTACATGACATTCGACATCCCGTTGCGAATGATGAATTGAAGGTGTTCCATGGAGCTTGTGAATGTACGTATTATTTTGTGAGATAGGTTGTGACATAATGTACAATACGATGAAGATATATGATGATAATATATGATATAAGAAAATAATGTGATAACAGGCTAAAAATAATGGAATATTGATATTTTTAATTTTTCAATTTTTTATAAAAATATGATGAAAATATATCGAAAATGTATTTCCATCATATTTTTATAAAAAATTATAACAATTTCTATATGCGGTTCCAATTTTTTATGAAATCAATTCACGAAAAATTATCATAACATAATGATTTCAATTTAATAAATAATGATAAAACTGATATAATAAAATTAATCGAATTGTAATAATGGATCAAGACATTGTAAATTATAATTTGCTAATAATTCGCTATACATATTTGAATTATTTATAAAACTATTTTGATCAAAATGTGATTTAGAGTGACCGATCATTTTAAAAACTTTATCATGTAAGACAGAAAAATCATCATAATCAATTTTAACATCAGTATTATATAATTTTGTTGTATACTCAGCAGGTAAAAATGTGTGAATTATTCTGATAACATCACTTAAACCAAATTTATCTTCTTTATATGATTCGTATTGAATTTTCGCATGAGTATTAATTGGTAAAGGATGGAAATTAACTCTATAATCATAATATTTTTCCCTAATATGTTTTGTAATTTTATTTAAATTTGAGATCGAATCATCAACATATATGAAACTTATATTTTTAAAATTCTCTCCTATTTTGCCTATTATATCATCTAATAATAAACGTTTATCTTCATATTTTTTATCATAATTTTCTATTTGTGATGTTAATGTATGTTCAAATTTAATATTAAGATTTGATGTATTAGTTAATTTATCTAATATTTTAATAAAATATTGTCTATTTTCATCATAATAATTATGATTACTCGTAAATGGTATTATTTTAATTTTTTTCATACTTGATAACATATGTAAAGCCATACATGTATTATTACTAATTGTTACTAACTGATGATTAATTATAAATGATAACATTTTGTCAACAACATCTGAAATAATATTGTTTATTATTTCATTTTCATTATACGTTTTTAATAATTCAGTATATTCATTTTTATAATTTTTTATATGATATCGAATTATTTCTGTTGTATATTCAATAAATAATTTTATTGTCGTAAGTAATATATATCGTTGCACTACTTTTGGTGTTGTCATGAATTGAAATAGTGAATTATATTGTGGAATATTCAATGAACTCAAATAAGTTATAAAACTAATCGGATCAATTTTGCATGATAATCCTGTTCCCATTTTTAAATTAACTAATGTATTATCAATGTCCATTAATACGAAACAAGATGGCATATTATTTTCTTTTTCTAATAAATTATTTGATAATATTTGTTGATGATCTAATGTTGCATCCATTAATTTATTATTCATTAAACAATTTAAAATATACATTTCATATTTGACAGGATCATCAAATGATATTGGTTCATGATACAAATCAGTTAACATGCCAATAACCCTATAAGAACTGTATGGTATTTCAGGTATTTGATATTTTGTATTTAAATACGAAAATGATTTTATGATATCAGACGAATTATATTTATCAAAATAGAAATATTTAATAGGTATATTATATCTTCTTGATTTACTTGATACGTAAGGTACATAATAATTATAATATGGAATATATGGAACACAATCTAATAATGTATATGATTTTTTTTCGTCATTTAAAAATATTGTTGTTGTATTAACACATTTAAATCCTATGCATCCTTTTAATAAAATTTCATATTCATCATATGTAAATATGTTAGCAGTGTCTTTTAATTTTTTTGCTTGCGAAACTATGGTATAATTAAATAAGTCAGATTCCAAAGTATAATCTAAAGTATTATTTGGATTTAATGAAATGTTAACATTAACAGATTTGGCAATATTATATTTATTTTTTCCATACGCAACATAATCATACTTATGAATATTATTACTATTTATATATTTTGTCTCAAAAGTTCCTTGGATATCATTTTGATTTTTTATTAATTCTGATTTTAACATTATATCAATTTTGCATTCCATTTTATCATCAAATTTGTCGATATATAATTTATCGTCAATAATTGAATAATCATATGTTTTATTCGGGCTATAAATTTTAGATATATACTCAGTATATTCTTTTATAATTTTAATGTTAACGTCATTATTCGATAAATCAATATAAAAAGTTGTTGGATCTGTCGATAAAATATAAGGATTAACTATAATTGTTCTGATAATATTATTTTTATCACTAAATACACTAAGCGGAATTATTGGATAATTTTTCGGTATTCTAATCATCATCAAATTATCATAATTTTTTCCAAATGTCGATAATTTTGGATCTGTAGTTGTAGAAATAATATGAGGATACCATAAAACGTCACCAATTTTAAATTTCGGAACATATTGTCTTTCGGCGATATTTTCTTGTGGTTTTATTAATGGGACATCATTATTTTCGATATAACGATATAACAACATATCGTTAGGAGCCTTAATAAATTCTTTTTCAATATTCGTTATATCAATTTCATTCTGTTGTCCGTTAATTTGATTACTTCGTATAATATTATCATTGGATAAATATACACCGTTAATTGAACGCGATGATTGTTGATATCGTATTAATGATCCGACTAAATTTTTAGAAGCAAATTTCACAAATTGTTCATTAATTAATGTATCATAATATTTTTTTATATAATTAAGACGTTTACTAACTCGAGGATCATTACATAATTGAAGTAAATTATTTAAATTTTGATATATCGACATTGTACCAAATGTTGTTTCATATACAGTTTGTTTACTTTTATTCGATAATATGCTAATATTTTTTTCAATTAAATGATTAATTAAACTAACATGTTTGTTCGATAGTTCTGTTTTAATTTCAAATCCTCTAATATCATTTGTAACATCAGTCATTGATGTATTATTATTGATTATACATTGTTGTGTACCAGCATAACCTTTTTTAAATCTAATAAATTTATCAGGTCTACTCAACATTAATTCACCATTTGGTCTTCCCCCATAATCATTATTTTTAAATCCATTAAAACCTAATATTTTTAGTAATAAACCATCCATGTCACGTGCAGTTAATAAAAATGGACTTGCTTTAGGCTGTTCATTATATGGTAACAAATTATCATATTTATGAGTTGTATCATCACATACATATTTATATACATCGACTAATTTTTGTCCTTTTTCAAGTCCAATAAAAAGCTCTTGTAATATTCTTCTATTTGCGTATGATCCAGTTTCTGTTTCTCCGCATTGACTAATATCATATTGATTTTCATCTTTTGAACATTTAAATGATTTATTAATACTAACTAATCTACTATCTTTACTACTAATAAACATATCTGATGTATAACCAATTATATTTTTATTATTTTTTTCATATTTGAATATGCCATCAAATACGTGGCAATTATTTAAATCAATTATTTTATCAATTGGTTTTCTAACTTCATATGCCATACAATATTTTTGACCAATATCTGAATGAGCTCCATCTTGAGTTAATGCAAAAAATGCTGGTTGTTTTGGGATAGATTCATGGCTTGAATTATAAAAATCAGAAGATGATCCAGAATATATGAATTTTGGTTGGATTGTAATTTCTTCAAAAATTTTCATAAGATCTTCTCTTTTTGTTTTTTTAAGTGCACATATTAATAAAATATCTTTGACGTAAATTTTATATATATTATTTTGTAACAACTTATTTTCGATCCATTCAATTTTCTGTTCTGTTGTTTGGATACCATTTTTCTCATATTTGACTTGGTCAAAATTTGCATAATACATTATATCTTCTCCTTTGAATGTAATCATATTGTGTTGTCGTTTAATATTTTTGACTATTAAGTTTAAACTATCATTTGATGTTTGTTGATTTTGTGAATCATAGTTAAATCTGATTATAAATATTTCGTCAGTATATATGTTACTAAATAAATTTATATCTATATCAATCGATATAGAATTTTTGAGAATATAATTATTATATTCGTAATTAATAGTACGATATATATTATTACTAAATAAATAATCTGGTTTTGAAATCTCTTTTTCTTTTTTATTATATTTTAAATAAGTATGATATGTTGCTGCAATTGATTTTGGCAATGGATATAAATTTTTTGGTAAATAATTAGTATGAAAATCAAAATATATATAATTTTCGACCAAAAATTTGTCATACAGTTTATCAAAATTTTCCAATATTGTGTTAATTAAATCTTTTAATTCTGTGTTATACTTTAATTTGTTAAAATTAAATAATTCTTTATTTTCATCAATCCAACACATTTCCTGATTTGTCGAACAATTTATTTTATAATCATTAACTATTTGCTTTAGTAATTGATTTGTCTCGTTAATAATATCAGTATTATTTGACCCCATAACATCACATAACATTAACAATATTAATATGTTAAAAAGATTTTTAACATATTTTCTTGTATCATTATCATTATAATCAATAACGCTATTTTTTATTGTTATTTTCAAACTTAAACAAAACACATAAAAAAATTGATCGATCAAATAATTTTTCAACATAGTTAATCTTGTATTTTTATTATTTTCAATACTTAATTTTTTTTGTTCATATTCTTCTGGAATGTGTGCGTTTGTTGATAAAATAGACATGATTTCGTCATTATATATATTCAAAATTTCTTCAGATCCTTTTTTTAATTTATCGATTATTAAATTTTTAAATTCATGATGTAATAACACACAAACACTTAATATTTGTGCATTAAAAATATCCATTTTATTTTTTAAATTTGTTGGAACACCAATTATTTCAGTATCTGGTCCAACTTTCGTTTTATAAGCTTTATATATATTCATTAAATATTTAAATCCTAAATATGGATGTTGATCATCTGATCCTTTGATGTTATAAATTTCACGTTCTTCATCATTTCCGCTTTTACCAATATCATGTAACAAACCACACAATATACCAATATTATGATAATTTGGATCTATATCTAATTTATAATCTCTTAATGCTTCATTTTTTTTTAAAAACCATTTATCAATATAAATAGCCGTCCAAATTAAATGTGCTAATAACATTTTTCCTTGATGGAAACTAGGATTGTTAACTTCTAATGTCGATGAATCTTTAATTATATATTCAATTTCCTTTGTAAAATCAGAAAGATTAAATGTAAATGAGTTTGGTATTTTTACTTTATTAATATTATTTGTCTCTGTTTTTTTTGTTAAACATTCAATATTTTGTTTAGCAAATTCACTGTCATAAACTGGTATGTTTTTATAATAATTTATATTTTTTGATAGATTATTGATGTTATTAATATTTTTAATTAAATTTTGTGTGTTATCAACATATGCGCTATCTCTTATACCATACAAATTATATTTAAATGTTAAATCTGTTATGTTCGAATATGTAATCATATTTCTTAATTTTTCGAACATTTGAATAATACTTTTTATATTATGGTCATTATATAGCTCATATAAATATAAACTGACTGTCGATATTTTTATATTATCCACTTTACTATATGCTGGTAATGCTTTGTCATATTGATAAATTTTAATTTTTAATTTATTGGTATTACCAATCGTCCCAGTACGTAACGTTATATTATTAAAAAATGTCTCATATGTCGAAACTGATGTTTGTTTAAATAAGTCTAATATTGTTTTATTAAATGTATTCATATGTATGTATATAGACTGGTTTGCGTTTATTATTTTAGGTATGATAATCGATTGTGCGTTATTAGTATAATAATCGTTTATTAATGATCCTCCAATAACAATGTCATCTGTTTTCATTAATAATTCAATAATATTTTCTAAATCATTATCAACTGGTATCATATTTGTTTGATCTTCAACAACATCATTATATTTATCAAGATTATTTGTCAAGCAAATAAATTTGGAATATGTTTTCCCCATTCTTTCAATACTTTTAGTTGTATCTTGTGCATATTCGTATGCTAACATGTATAATATGTGATTTTTGTTATATATTTGAATATTACTTTTTTCTTTTAATGTCGTAATATCATCAATATATATATTAAATAATTCTGGTGGTATGAATACAAAACTGATTATGATGCTATCATATTCAAATTCATACACATCAAATCCATATTTTTGGCTTAATGATTTACTCGATGTATGATTAATACCATAATAACCTAATTTTTTTGATATTAATTGTTTTTTCTTTTCGTCATAACGAACATAAATATCAAGATCATGTGAAGGAAATTTATTATCTAAATAATAATTATATAAAAAACTGCCACCAATAACAATATCTTTATCATCAACAACGATATCATTTATTATTGGATTTGATAATATTGATTCCAAATTTACAAATTTAAAAGATGATTGCATGTATAAATAAAGTTAACATATTTTTTAAATATTTTTCGACAATTTATATTAAAAAATATTTGTTTTATATAAAAATATTATTCAACAATATCATATTTAGTCACAAATTCATTATTTGATAATACTTCTTTTATTTTTGATAATATTATTTGTTCATTAAATATTAATGGTTGATTAATCCAATAAATATCATTATTATTTGAACTAATAATTGATGGTTTAATTTGAACAATTTCATTAAAAATATTATCTTCTTTAATATTTTTATATGTCAATGGCATATATCTATAATTTTTATTTTTATCATCAAATGAAATTTTCCATATTCTTTTATCTTCTGATTCATTTAATGACAATTTCCATTCATTATAAGTTTCTTGTATTGTATTAAAAAATAAAATTTCACCATTATTACGTCTAACTTGAAATTTTTGTGACAAAGGTTCACAATTATTTTGCACAATTTCTTGTAAGTGTGACATTGTTATTGTTATTAAATCATTAAAATTTAACAAACATAACAATTTAAATTTTCAATTTTTTTCTGTGTCATTAATTTATATGGCGGTTAATTATTTAAATTCAGAGTTATATGCTGAATATATCGATTTACTTTATGAAAATAATAAGTATTTATTCGAAAAATTTCCAATATTAGAAGACAGATCAATTAATATTAATAAATTAAATCAAGAAATTCCTAACAATGATTGTTTTGTTAAATATAAAGAATTTATGATCAGGTTTTATAATAATTTGCAATATATCGATACTAAATATTTAGAACAAAAATACGAACTAATATGCAATGAATTAAAAGAAAAATCAAAAGATCATGAAATTATTTTATGTTCAACTAACGAACCATATAACAAAAGTAATATATTCATTTTTATGTACATGTTCGGAAAATTAAAAGCTAACGGCATAAAAATAAATTTTATTATAAGATATATCGGTGATTTATTAAATTTATCTAATGTTATTATGCCTTCAAGATGGAATGAATATAATCAAATTATTAATAAATCTAAATTTCAAAAACTTTTAATTGTTTTCTTTGATGATGTTACATATTCTGGTACTCAATTAAAAGGTCATATATTAGATGTTGGCGCAAATGGCGGTACGGCAGAAATTACTAACACATTTTCATTAAATTTAAAACAAAAACCTAATTTATTTATATATATTGGAACAGTTGGATATCAAAATATAGCTTACAATAAGTTTAAAGAAATAAGTAAAGAACAGATAATCATATTTGATGAACAATCAAATGGAAATATTTATAGCATTTACGATATATTATATAAAACAGTAAACTCTTTTAATCCTCTTGTCGAAATAAATGCGACTATTGAAAATAATCAAGAATTTTTTAAAACTCTTGTTGATTATGATTATTTATGGATTGACAAAACTTTAAATAATGACTATATTATACGCTCTTCAATTATTAATTTTATTAGTACATTTGGTTTTAAAAGTGCATCATATTTACAAATTAAATATCCAGACGATTTATCGACACACCAATATTTATGTATGATGGATGTATTAAATAAAATGGTATTAAAATACAACACATTGACAGAAGTTGACAAAGAAAATTTTATAAAAAAATATGAAACATTATACAAACAAAATAGACAAACACGCGAAACATTTAATAAATTTGGTAAAACAACTATCAAAATAAATAATATTCTTTTAAAAGAAATTTTTAATGATCAATTAATGATGAATGACACAATTAAAATAATTGACGGTATATATTATAAACCAAAAAATATACATCAACAAGTCACACCAAATATTATTATATGTGGTAATAATGTTAAATTAATTTCAACAATCAATGGTTGTGATAATGATTTGAATAAAAATATTTCATCAACTAAATGTAACCTGATATTAAAAAATTGTATGAAACCTTTTTATAAAAGGGACGAATTTTTAAATCAAATTAATTTCGATATAACCAATATTTTTAAAATTAATAAAATTTCAAATTTAACTGGATTGCCTGTCACAAATAATTTTACTGATAATTTTACTTCAATCATTTCAGAAAATTTACCAATTAAAGATTATATAATATTAAAATTAAATGAACAACGTACTAAAAGAAAATATTTGAAATATAAATCAAAATATTTAAATCAAATAAAATTAATTAAAAATTAAACAAATTTAATCAACATATGCTTTTTATTATAATTTTAATTATTCGTATTTTTATTATTAAAATTTGAAAAAATAAATTTAACACATGCTTATATTAATTATTAATATTAAAAATGATTGAATATTATATACAATATATTGATTGTAATGATATTTCTTTTGTTAGTGTTCATAATCAACTTGTCAACAATATTTATATAAATGAATGGAAACATAATACAATTCATAATATTATCGACGAATGTTATAAAATAATTAACTCATTTATACCATTTATTATATTTATTTCAACAACTAATTCTGACCATGCTATTGATAATTTAAAAAATGAAATTATTAATATTAGAAAAAATAAATTAATAAATGATGTAAAATTAGTTGAATATAAAAATATTATTAAAAATTTTATCGATACAAATGATATCGAATTTAATAATTATGATGTCGTCAATAAAAATGAAATTAAATGTTGTCTAATTATTTAAATTTATGTGATTGAACTAGTTCGAGCATAAAATATAAAAATTGAAACCGCTACGCTATGATAATTATATTATATTTTATGCTCGGACGATATCCGAGCATAAAATATAAAAATTGAAACCGCTACGCTATGATAATTATATTATATTTTATGCTCGGACGATATCCGAGCATAAAATATAAAAATTGAAACCGCTACGCTATGATAATTATATTATATTTTATGCTCGGACGATATCCGAGCATAAAATATAAAAATTGAAATTTTGTTTATTTTGGTGTAATATTTTATAATTTGATTATAATATGGATCCATTAAAAAAACAATTAAAATTATTTAAAGTTATTAAGGCAACTAAACAAAATCAATATAGTTCACATATTAAATCAATTCTATTTCAATGTGATTCAAATGATAATAAATTTTTAGAAAAAATTCTTAAAAATTTCAAAGATGATGCTAATAATACATTATTAATTCATGCGATTAGTGAAAATATGAATAATTTAGCATCACGAATTATCGATTCAAAATATTCTAATTTAAATGCTGTTAGCGATTATGGATATACTGCTTTAATTTTAGCTTGTGAAAAAAAAATGATTGATGTGGCTTTAAAAATTATTATTAAAGATAATCATACGATAGATTATGTTCCAAAAAATCATGACAAATATAATGAAACTGCATTATTTGTGGCTTGCAAAAATGGACTTAGTTCTGTCGCTATTACAATTATTAAAATTAATAACAATAATTGTGGTATTATAAATAGATATCTGTCAACACCTTTAATATGGGCTTGTTGTAATAAAATGAATGATGTAGCTATTGAATTATTAAATACTGGTAAATCAAATCCACAACAAGTAAATGATAAAGGTTATACTGCGTTAATTTGGTCCATTGTTAATGATATGGAAAATGTAGCGAATATGATAATAAATATGAATACAACAAGTACATATTTAAAACAAATTGATGAAAATGGAAATGACGCACTAATTTATGCTTGTAAATATAAAATGGAAGATGTTGCAATTAAAATATTAAATATTGCGTATATAAATATCGATACAGGAAATAAAATTCCTAAATATATTGTTCGACAAAATAAATTTGGAAATAATGCGCTTGATTATATTTTATATAATAATTTAGAAAATATAAAAGATAAACTTAATATTCATCCAACAAAAATTGTATGGAATAATAAAATATAAATATAAATTAGTTATTTATATTTATATCTAATTATGATAAACCATCCTATTAACATTGATTTTAATCAAAATATGATAAAACCTACTAAAAAAATTTGTTTTAATCAAATTAAAACAAAATATGTATCAAACACATTGATAAAACTGAAAAATGGTGATAATATTTTATGGAATTGTATGGATAAGACTAAAATTGGTAATTATTTATTGGATAATAAATATGGTTATGGATATGGAGTTGCATTTAAATATTTAGTGCTAAAATTACAAGGAGAACAATTTTGTATACAACACAATCAACATGAACAAAATAATGTTGATGTTAAAAAAAATATTTTAGAAAAAATTAAAAATATGATTATGGATGATGATATAATTTTTATACTTAATATTGGTGGTATGGATATTGAATGTCAAAATTTAATGTATTATTTAAATTTTATTGATGAAAAAAATATGACTGATCGATTTATAATAATACCTTTACCATTATTTTATCAAATTGGATTAATTCCAGTAACATTATTGACGTACCATAACATGTCATTTTATGTAGAAGGCTTAGAAAAAATAAATTCTATCGTCAAAAGTTGTTATTTGTATAACGAAATTCGTAATTTTGATATTAAATATAATAATACAGACATATGGTTTGACTTAAAAATGTTTATGGTCAATACTAATTTTATGTATCGTAATTATCATAAATCATTATCAATACATGATTTACAAAATACAAAATTACAACATCATGATATACAATATAATTATAATGGACCAATACATAAATATCAATTCGAATTCGATTATGTGAGTCATTTTACTAATGCATATAGAGGAATATTAATTTTTATTAATGATTTTAAAAAAATAAATAAAATAGATATTTTATTTATCAAGGCAAAACAAACAAACGAACTTCTTGGTGTTGATAAATATAATTTATACGATGAACATAACCCAAACAATAAATCAACAATTAAAATTACTGATCAGATAATATATTTTCCTTTTGATGAGATAGATTTCAAATCAATAAATTTTGAAAATCCACTTCAACGTGCGAAATTATTATGTGATTCAAAAGTTGTTATTTTAGAAATATTATCGGAATCATCAAATTTAATTGTTCAAATATATAATAAGAGACAAGATATATTAGCATTCGGTAGTGGAATGGCTGGTTTACAATATTATTGTTAACAATTAAATATTTTAATTATTTAAAAAAAATAATATTATTATGTGATATTTTGCGTAAATATCGTATACCATTCTCAGTTATTTTATTATATTTTAAATCTAATTCGATCAAATTTGGTATTTTTTTAAGATCATCATTTGTTAGTTCATAACAATTATTTATTTTTGATATTAAATTTAAATTGTAATATCTAATATTTTTGTTATAATGTACGTGATTAAATTTAAAAATATAACGTTGGGTATCATTGATATGTTTTTTGTTTATTTTCGATATTTGTAATAGTGTATATAGATCACAATTATAATATATCAAATTTTTAACTTCTTCCGGTATATTTTCCATTATTATCGAATATTATTTGTTATCCATTTATATTATTTGATAATATTTATAACGTAATAATTTTCTTTTGAGCAAAAATATATTGTAATAGTTGTACCATCATTAAATAAAATTTCAAAATCATCAAGTTGTTCAAAACTAATATCAGTTCCAAAAATTTTATGAAAAATAATATTATAATAATCTGTTTGTGTTCGCATTTTTTTAATTAAATCATCAATATCAATAATTATATTATCATTTATTTTACAATCTATCCGACAATAAATTTGTTTTAAGAATTCACAAAAACTTTTTGGTTTAATAAATTGTCCTTTATTATTCTCTCTTGTATGTATTGCATGTTGTAAATTTATATTCATTAATCGTTTTATTATTTCTTCATTATTAGATAGAATATTTTTGTTTACATATGATCTTAATATAAATGTTTCCTTGTCCATAATATTTTTATTAATTTTTCGTATTTCAGTACTTGAATCATTATCTTCATAAATATAAATTTGTGTTGATAAAATATTATTAGCTTGTCCTTGAAATTTTTTAAGATAATTAAAAATATTATATACATCGACAATTTCATTTGTTATATCATAATATATTTGTCGATATAAACACGATTCATAAATAATTTGTTCCATTATATGAATATATGACTAACACTTTTTTATATTTTTTAATGACTTCGCTATTATAAAGTTATTAAAGAAAAACTAAAAAATTGCATGAACATCGTAACACGATGTCTAGCTAATGAAGATCTAAAATATATCAAATAATATTAATTTACAACTCTAAAGTTGTAAATTAATATTATTTGATATATTTTAGATCTTATCATGAAATCTCATTAAATCATTCTGACTGTTTTATTTATTAAGAATAAAAAATTGAAAAAATAATTATGTATATAGTTCAATATTATAATATCTAATACAAAATATACGAAATGTATAACAATTTAGCAGATAAAATAATTTGTGATACGACGAATCAATATAAATATGATAACAATGTTAGTAATCAATGTTCTTGGTTTGTTCATAATTGTGCGAATGAAATAAAAAATTTGAACTGGAACATTAATGATAACAATGCAAAATATGTATATGATAATGCATTAAAAAACGCAACAAACGATAGAAAAAAATATGATAAAACAATTTATGGTAATTCCATTTTTTCTAAAAAAATGTTTGATTTGTATAAACTAAATTTATTAGGTCCATATCAAACTATTTTTCATAAAAATGATACTGAAATTGAACTTGATTATGATATTGAATTAATCAAATATAAAAATAATATTTGTGAAAAAAGTAATAACGAATTAATTAAAGATTTGTTCAATGCATATAATGAAAATTATGTTATGTTTATAAGTAGATTTGGTGAATCATTTTTAATATATCCCATTGTAATTGGGTTAGATATCAAATTTATTATATTTGATTCGCATGTTAATAGTATCGGAATATTTAATCATGGTTCAGTAATTAAATATATACTTATGGATTCAGAAATGTTTAATAGAGTTATTTGGATGAAATGTTATAAAAACGAAATAAACACAAATATCGATAAACTATTTTGTGATGATAATTAATTTATTATTTGTAAAATGTGATGTATATTTAATTCGATTGTTTCTTTGTTCGAATGTTTAAATATATTTAGGTTATCATTAATTAAACTTTTTATTTGTTGACTTTGGTTAGTTTGTTGAGTTTTTATTGATAATATCCACTCTTTTATATCAGGATGTTTTTCGATTAATTTAATCAAAATTTTCGATGCATAATCACGATTTGGACATCCAATATTCGGAATAACATTTCCTATTATTTTATGATATGCATCAAATAATTTTTTTTCAAACAAATGTAAATTATTTGATGTGTGTGTTGAATAATAACCACATACAATTTCATTTACTTTATTTAAATATTCATAACATGTGTATATTTGGACAGGCATATTAAATTTGTAAACTGAATTTATCATAAGAACATAATCATTATCTATTTTAGATGCCCACCCAGATGATATTATATTATTTATTATTTTATGAATACTTTGATCAAAATATGGATCGATATTATTATTAATTAGATCAATATTATTAAATTCAATATAATAAGCAATCAACAATAAAAATTTAAAATATTCTGTGACGAATTCGATATTAAAATTATCAGATATTCTCAACTCAAATCCAAAACAATCTTTTTTAACTTTTTCTGGATCTGATTTACTTGTTCTAATGTCGGTTCCGATATTATTTGTCGCAAAATTTGGATAATTTACTATTCTTTTAATATTTGTCGTATAATTAAATATGTTTTGTTTTAAATTTTGAAAATCTGTTTTATTAATAAAATTTTCAGCACTAAGACCTTCAATATTCCTACTATTTGACACAAAATTAAGTTGTTTTAAAGAAGTACTATTTATAAAAACGGAAGCACTATTAAATATTCTAAAAGATGCTAAACTTTTATTTTCTGTAGTAAAAGAAGTAACATCTGGAAGACCATAAACTCCAAGTAATAATGGTTCGAAATATTGTAAAGCGATTGCAAAATTTTTATGTTTTTGAAAGAATTCGACATCGAAAATACCTAAGTTTGTCCGATTTCCAGTATAAATACATTTCATATTTTCAATATTTTTATCACGAATATGTGGTAAAGTCATGTTAAAATGATAACTACCAATATAATCGTAATTTTGTCCGTCACCTTCCAATAATTCATAATATTCACCATTATAAAATCTTAATTGTTTATTTGTTGATTTTTTTAATAAATTAATTAACATGTCTTTATTTTCAATTAATTCTGTAACTAATTCATCTATCGATTTTTGATAATTTTTTGTTGTTATTTCAAACATCGTCGGATTATTGTCACATATATTTAATTTTGATGATCCCTCAAACATTACTGTTTCGTAATTTTTCTTAATATATTTTAATTCTGTTGGTGTTAATGTATATCCATTTTGTTCTATTTTATTAATTAAATCATCTTGTAACTCTTTGTTATCGTAAATATTTTGTGTTGGACATAAAATTTTAAGTATATTACCTTTAGATTCATTTGGTATTATTATAAAACTTTCATTTTCAATACCATTTCCATATCCGATTGTACTATTATTTAAAAAAGGTTCCTCGATCGAATCGAGATATTTTATCATATATTTTTTATATTTTTCATAAACATAATTCGACTGTGTATTTGACATTATATAATTATATAATTAATATAAATATATTTTTTTTGATTATATGTTATTAAACAAAAAATTCACGCATTTTACACGTATAATCTTATATAACTTTAGCATCATATGGCGCATATAATCCTAATTGTGTCGTGTTAATGTCAAAACCAAAATTATTTCCTATCGATCCGACATTGTTATTTTCAAAAGGTAAACCATAATTTTCTAAGATATTGGTTGTATTACCGATAATTATCACTCTATTATTAAATTGATCGCTTATAATTGTACTATTATTTTTTAAACGTAATCCTCTTGTTGGAATTGGATTTGGTACGCTATTGAATTCTGTATTTGTATAATATTGCCATACAATATTATCATCAACATCTACTTCAACAATACGATTATTCGATCCATCTGTTAATAATGTATGTCCATTTTCTAATCTACTTGCAAATGCACAAGTACCTAATGTTCCTTTTGCGTTAAAAATTTTAAGTATATTTCCACTTTGTGATACTTCAATTGCTCTATTATTATTTTCATCAGCGATCAGAACATTATTATTTTCTAATTTTTCAGCAGAATTTGGACTCGATAAAATATTCGGACTATTTGGAAATTCCCAAATAATATCTTTTTCATCATTTACTTCAATAATTCTATTATTTCCTTGATCCGTGATTAATATTGTTCCATCGAATAAATGTTCTAACTCAAAGTCAATTGAATGATGTCTGTAATGTTTATGGTTTTTCGGAACATAAGTACATTGAACAGGAGTATTAAGTAAATTTACACCTGATCCTGTTAGACCAAATTGTCCATATTGCCATAATATTTTTTTCCGTTCACTAACAATTATAACTCTGTTGTCAACAACACCAGCAGGAATTGATGGTAACACATTTGGAGGTATCCCAGTACCAGCCATTAAAGTTGATTTTCCAATTCGTTGTGCATCATTTACTCCTATAATTGACGTCTCAGTTAAATCGTTCAGACCGTTACCAAATGACCAAATAATTTCGCCTCTTTTATCAATTTCTATAACACGATTATTAAATTGATCTGATATAAGAATATTTCCACATTTATTAAAGTAACTTTTCTTGCTCATTATTATATAATATATTTATATATATTTTTAAAAATTATATATAACTATTTTAAAAAAATCAGCGGTTAAATAAAAAATTGAAATTTATTTTTGTTAATAATATCATAATTAATATTATCATTAAATAAACTATCAGATGGAACAACAAACAAATCAAATTAATGAACTATCAAATAAAGAAAAAAAGAAACTACTAACAGCATATTGGGGAATTCGTGTTGATAGTTCAGATATTCTTAATAATATTGAAATCAAAACATTTCTTGAAACACATAAAGAGCTGATTCCATTAACAAAAATGCATTCAACTTTACTTTTTGTTGGTAAAAAAATATGCGCTGATGAAATTGTTTTTGAACCTCACAAAGATAAAATTTATTCGTTAACTATCAATCAATTTGGTTATAATGATAATGCTTTAGCTATTGAAGTTGCAAATATTAATCCATCGGTTCCAACTTTCGCAATAAAACAACACATTACTGTCGCACTTAAAACTGGTGAAAAAGCAGTTAATTCTGTTAAAACATTAATTGGTGAAGGAAATATTATCACACTTGAAAAACCACTTATTATTAATGGGATTGTGACGAAATATTTATTTTAATTATTTTAATCATTAATTTTATATAATTTTCCTAATACAATAAAATCGTCTAATCTTCCTGAATAACATAATCTGTATTTAACAAATCCATTTGAAAGAAACTCAAAATATTCACCAGCAAATGATTTATGATTTAAATAACTACATTCAGAATTTTTATCGATAACATATTTTGCGTTATGTTTTTCTGCTATTTTATTATTTAAAATTTTTTTATTTTGATATATTTTAATAAATTTATAAACATCATTATTTTCATTCATATTTTTTCTTATTAATATAAAATCATCAAAATAATCAATAATAAAAGGATTTGCGTTATCATAAATTTTTTCTGTTTCTTTTAATCCTATAAATTTATATTTCATTAATATATTTATAAATTATTATATTATTTAACAAACTTCAAACGAAATCAAAATAATTAGTCAGTCATATTTTGATTTAAATATATTAAACATATTATCAAATAACTTATAAATGGAATCAATTAATATTCAACATGATATCATAATGCGATTGCCAAATGAATTGATTAAATTAATTTATGAAAAATATAATAAAATGATTGTTAAAAAAAATAAAAAAGATGAATTAACTTTATACAAAAAATTTGATTTAAATATATTAAACATATTATCAAATAACTTATAAATGGAATCAATTAATATTCAACATGATATCATAATGCGATTGCCAAATGAATTGATTAAATTAATTTATGAAAAATATAATAAAATGATTGTTAAAAAAAATAAAAAAGATGAATTAACTTTATACAAAAAAAATGAAAATTTTTTACGTCATGATATAAAAAATTTAACGCATATAAAATATAAAATTACAGAGTCTAAAAAAATAACAATTTCACATAATTATTTTGTGTTTGAAATACTTCCACAAAAATTTGGATTTAATAATATTCAATTTGAAGGAGATTACAACAACATATCAAGTATAGAATTATTAATCGGTGGTTCATGTGTAAATCGTATATATCCTAATGTTACAGAAAATTTTGACAAAATTATTAATTGCATAATACCATCACTAAAATATTATAAAGTTGAAATATATATTCAGTATGAAAACAGAACGAATTGCGAATTATCGATATTTTATAATATTGTCGAAATTTTAAAATCAAGCAATAAAAAATCTGTCATACATCACCATACTGTGTTTCCAAATACGTACCCAATAACACCAATAAATTGTTTAATTACTCGCAATAATTGGAATTTTTATGATATTAATAATTCTGGAAAACATAAAATGATTTTTTATCCAACTTATCACACTCGTGGTTTTACTATTGTAACAACAGTTCCATTAAAAAATGTTAAGATTGATTTATATAATGATGGCAATTATGTAATCGATTTAAATTGTATTTCTAAAAAACGTTGTTATATGTTCGATAAATGGATTACTTATTTAAAAAATGAAAAACTTAAATTAATATTTGAAACGAATGAAAAAGAAGTAATAACATATGATGACAAAATATATTTAATAAGTCATGAATTTAATATAATTGAATATTTAAATGGTATGTCATTTTTAAAATATCGGTTTTAATTCACATCTAGACAGATCACAAACATTATTAAAACAAATTTTGCATTCATTTAATTCGTCATGATATTGTTTTAATATAGTTTTATCAAGCGATATGTCATTAACTATATTTTTGAATTGCTTATTATTTTCATCATACAAATCAATATTATAATCACGTCGTAAAATATAAGCACAATTCATTGGATTAATTGCTAATTTATATTCAAATAATTTTTTGATTAAATTTTCTCGTATCGTTTCCATATATAAATAATAATATTTGTTATTAAACAAACACAAACAATTTTTATTTCAATTATTTACTATGAATTTAATTCATAAAAATTGAAAATATTATTTTATCCGTATTATGAAAAAAATAATTATTTTAATATCATAATGTCACGATGTTGCTGTAATTGTTGTTTATTAATATTCTTTTTAATTTTTAGTGCATATTTTGGTCTTTCATTATGGGCTTTTATTAATCATTCAATAGCAAGAGAAAATCCAATTCAAATTTGTTGTGTATCAACTGCTATTATTACATCGATAGATTATTATTCAAGTAAATATAATTATGGTGAATTATGTTTTAATTGTCAAAATTCTTATTCAAATTGTGATTATAATATAACACTAAATAAAGAATATAAAATTGGTAATGATATAAAAACACATATATGTTTTAACACAACATTTGTTGGATTTGTTAATAATATAATTAGTTGGCATGCATTTGATGGAGTTACTTGGATTCCTTCTGGACAATGTAATGAAATTCTTGGTGTCGATATTATTCCTATCGTAATTTCAGCATTTTTAATGTTGGTTATTATTGTGACATCATGTGTAATATGTGGATGTTCAACAAATGACAATAGAGGATCAACATATATTACTATTATTTAATGACAATATGAATACATAAATCAAATAGTAAAAACATAATTATGAACATTGATAAACACTGATAAACATTTCACTAATCTGCGATATTATTATTTATAATATGAATAATATAATTAAGTCGAGCTTGTTCTCGCGCTTCTGCTAATATATTAGCACGTTGGTTGACTATTAATAGATCGTCATATGAAGTATTTATATTATTAATCATATCATGTAACTGTTCTGATAATCTAATCAACTCATCTCGGTATTCAATGTTACAAAAAAAATTAGAAATATAATTCAGACCCATTGAATTTAGAGAAGCTTGATCGCGAAGACTATCCATTTTTAAATGTGTTAATATTTTATTAATAATGTTGCTTATATTAATTTATTTTTTCAATTTTTTATATTTAATGATCGAACTAGTTCGATCATTAAATATAATTGTCATATCGTAGTAGTTTCAATTTTTATTTTGCTCGATAACTTGATTATTTAGTTCTTTATTTAACATTTCTTTGATTACCATTAAATTCATTAAATGTTCTTTTCTTGTGTTTATAATTTTTGACTCATTTAATTGTTCATTAATTTTTTTGATGTCATTTTCTAATCTAGTTAATGTTTTTTCTAAAATTGGAATATCATTAATATCTGCTGTCATAATTCCATTTTTAATGTCGTCAGATTTTTTTTGTAATTTCATTTTTGTTTCTTCTAAAATTATTGTATTAATGTGTTGTTCTGATTCAATTTGATTGTCTGTAATATATTTGTCTAGTTTTTTATATATGTTTGTTAATAAAATATATTGTGGTGACGAATGAATAATCTCATTAATTGTTTTTTTTAATTTTTCTGGTTCTTCAATATTAATATTAATTTCTTCATTTTCATTATTTTTTAATAGTTTATGTTGAATATAATATTTTGACAATTCTAATTTTTCTAATTTTTTTTCCAAAGATGCAATTTTTTCCAAATACGCATTTTTTATATGTTTATTTAATGTGTTTAAAAATACCACAAAACAAATTGGCTTTTTAGTTTGAATTGAATCAATTCCAATACACAATACTGTATTGTATCCAAAATTAAAACGTTTATTCGATTTAGTTAATTGTGTGTCAATATTAATCGAATTAATTTTTTCAGTTAATTTAATTGCCAATCTTGTCTGTGATGTTGGCTGTGTTTCGATTTGTCCAGATAATCCGGCGCTGTTGTTATTCCAATCAAAATTATAAAATCTCAAATCAACAATTTCAATATCACAATCATCATCAATTGTAATATTAAGCATCTCATTTATTGTTTTTTCAAACAAATTTGTGTCATTAAAATTTATTCCATAAATTGAACTTCTTTTATTAACTACAAGATCATAATACATATGCGCTAATTTATCCATATTTTTAGAAATTCCATAAATCAGCATATCATGATTATGATAATTATAATTATATACAATTTGAATCGTAACATTATCAATTAATATGTTATGACAAGTATTATTAATAGGTATTTCATATTGATTCGACATATTTATGTAATATAAATTAAATAATTTTTGGTGTTATAAATAATAAAAGTTCAATTTTTTTAGAACATCAATGTCAATATAATTAAAGTTTAAAAATATTAATTTGTTTTATGATTTGTCTAATCTTTTTTTTATTTATATTATTATTGTTAAATATATTTAACGTGTTTAAATTCTTTAAATTTTTAATTCCTTTGTTCGTAATATTATTATTTTCGCCTAAATTTAGATAAGTTAATTTTGTTAAATTTTGAATTCCTTCATCAGTGATTTTTGAAGTATAACCTAAATATAAACTAGTTAATTTTGTTAAATTTTTAATTCCTTCATCCGTTATATTTCTATTACAACCCAAATCTAAATAAGTCAAATTTGTTAAATTTTTAATTTCTTTATCCGTTATATTTTCGTTCGCATATAATTTTAAGCCAGTTAAGTTTTTTAAATTTTTTATTCCTTCATCCGTTATATTTTTATTACATCCCAAATCTAAATAAATCACTTTTATTAAATTTTTAATTCCTTCATTTGTTATATTTGTGTTTCCACCTAAATATAAACTAGTTAATTTCGTTAAATTTTTTATTCCTTCATCCGTTATATTTCTATTACAACCCAAATCTAAATAAGTTAAATTTGTTAAATTTTTAATTTCTTTATCCGTTATATTTCCGTTCGCATATAATTTTAAGTCAGTTAAGTTTTTTAAATTTTTTATTCCTTCATCCGTTATATTTGTGTTTCCACCTAAATCTAAATTAGTTAACTTAGTTAAATTTTTAATTTCTTTGTTTGTTATATTTTGGTTTTCGCCTAAACATAAATTCGTTATGTTTATTAAATTTTTAATATACTTGTCTGTTATATTTGTGTTTATACCTAAATCTAAATTCGTTATGTTTATTAAATATTTAATTCCTTCATCTGTTATATTTGGGTTTTCAGCTAAATTTAAATTAGTTAAATTTGTTAAATTTTTGGTTCCTTCATCTGTTATATTTTGGTTTTCAGCTAAATTTAAATTAGTTAAATTTGTTAAATTTTTAATTCCTTCATCTGTTATATTTGAATAACCTAAATCTAAATTAGTTAAATTTGTTAAAATTTTTATTCCTTCATCGGTTATGTTTGTATTAAAACCTAAATTTAAATGAGTTAAATTCGTTAAATTTTTAATTCCTTTATTAGTTATATTTTCGTTATAGCCTAAATTTAAATATGTCAAATTTACTAAATTTTTAATTCCTTCATCTGTTATATTTTTATTATGACCTAAATCTAAATAAGTTAAATCTGTTAATTTTTTAATTTGTCTGTTTGATATTTTTTCAATATTTTTAATTTTCGTTATTTGTTTTGTGTCATAAAATATTAATCCACTTTTATAATTAATTTTGTGTTTGGTAAAAATTGATCGCTGACATATTTTTAAATTTTCTTTCGATGTTTGTGATATATTAAATAAAGTTACCAAATCACATTCATCATTTATTAATTGTTTAATTTCTTTTGGTATCTCATTTGCATCTGAATTATTTTTATATTGCATTTGATGTGGTTAAAATATTTTGATAATAAATTAACGTGATTAAATTTCAATTTTTAATATAATGTCAATATTATAAAAAATAAAATGATTCATTTTGTTAATGAATTTTGATTAATAGTTTTTGTTTTTTTAATGTGATTGGATGATTTTGTTTGTGTATAATTATCATCCACAAATAATTTGTTTTTATTAAAAACTAATTCATCTTTATTTCAATTAACACAAGCTAATGCTATAATATAATTATCTTCCGATGTTAACAAATTATTATCAACATGTTTTGGATATTTTGTTAAAACTAATGGTCGTTGTGGGTAATATGCATAATAACTCATTTCTATGTTATAATTATTAAGTTAATAAATAAATATTTGTTTAGTAAATAAATTTTCAAATTTTTATTTTAAAAAATATAAAAAATTGAAATTTAAATTAACACGAAGATATATTAATGATATGTTATAACACTGATGTTAAAATAATGTTTAGACTATTACTTTTAATAACTGTCGCGTGTTGTTTCGATTTAAAAACACGACTTATTGACATTTGTTATGATAAAGATGGACAAAATATATGTCCATATATTACTGAACAACAATATGATACTTGTTGGATTTATGCAGCTACGAATTTATTATCAATTAAATATATGCAACTAACGCATAATAATATTTTATTTTCAAATCAACAAATTATTGATAACTATAATAAATTTATTGTCAATTTTAATTGTACACATAATAATGGATTATGTGTATCTTGTAAAAAATTAGCACTATCACGAATAAATGAAAAATCCGAAAAAGGAGATCCAACATGTGTTCTGTTTTATATTAAAAATTTTGGAATTATGGATAATTTTAATTATAAAGATTATACTGATGTTTCTGATGTTTCTGATGTTTCTGATGTTACTAAATATAATCAATATGACAAAACAAAAATTATGCCATTAACAATAACCGATATAAATAAAATAAATACTGATTCATATGATAATTTAGACGTTGCATTCGACATGTATAAATTTTTAAATAAAAAAAATGATTTGATGGAAATATTTTCAGAAACATTTCCTTCACTAATTTCAATAGATGTTTCCAATGATTTTGATGATATATGTTTAACATCAAAATCATTGGAAACATCAAATTATATTAATCATCATAGCGTTATTGCAGTTGGATTATATGAAGGAGATGACAATGAAATATATATTAAACTACTTAATTCACATAATATCGATTCATGCGATTTAGTTTTTACATCAAATAAATGTAAAAAATGTGAAAAAGGATATATTTATTTGAAAATTACTGACAAACATAAAATAATAAATAATAGGGGATGGCTTGATGAAATATATAATACAAATATTAAATATGGATATCCTAATGTCGTTAAACCAATTATCAAATATAGTTATAATGATTTTTTATACCATCTAAAAATTATTATATTTTTTATCGGTATTTATGTTATATATACGACAATATATAAACATAACACGTTTCATAATTAATTTTATAAATTTCATTTATCAAACACGTAAGCATGTTTCATATTAATATAATTAATTGAAAAATTAAAGTATATGTTTGACGTATATGTAATATTAAATTAATTTGTTAACACGATAAAAATAAGTAATTATGTTCTTATTTGTTTTTATCGGTTCATGAAATTCACATATTGCATATCCATTTTGTTTTGCTGTCATTGATAAATTGTTTAAATGCTGTTCACTCCATTTCAAATATTTTTTATTTCGTTTACCAATATATAATGTTAAAACGAATACCGAATTGTTGTTCAATATTTGTTTTTCAAAAAATATACTAATTGTTGGTAAACATGTCTTCAAATATGACATACCATCATAATATACAGTATCATATGAATAATCAACTTTTTTCAAATAATCTTCTGCAGAAACATTTTCACATCTTATGAATGGACATGTGTTGATAATTTTTTTGTAAGTTTTTTTACATCTATTCGGACAATCAATATTATATGGAATTAATCCATAATTGAACAACATTTTACTTGTATTACATGTTTCTCCATCCAAAACAAATGTATGTGAATCAAATAAATTTGATTGTAGTTCTTTAATTCGTGTGGCAACAATATGATTTACTTGTTGCTTTTCTAATTGTTGCGCTTTAAATTTCGAATTATATGTTTCTTTCATTCCTGACAAATATTTATAATACTTTTATTATGTATATTAGTATAGTTATTTTATTCAATTTTTTATATTAATAGTTTGTTTGTTTGTGTACGCACAAACAAACAAACTATTAATATAAAAAAATGTCATAATAAAATGGTTTCAATTTTTTATTTAATAACAATCACTTTAAACAAAATAAATTATACATCATTATAGCTTAAACAATATTTAATAATATAAAATCATTAAATGAGTAAATATCGAGATTTCATTATAAAAACTAAATGTATAAAAATATTACCTCATGAAGTTATTGAAGTTACAAATTATGTTAATGATCCTGATTTTAAAAAATATAAATATGATTGTTCAAGTTTAATTATTCCTCAAATGTTGAGTTCAAATAAATATTGTTTGGCATTTTTTTATCGAACTAATGAAAATAATAATGATGAATTTAATATTATTGGAAGTATGATTTATAACAATTATAAATCAACAAATTGTGTTTTAAATGCATCATTGTATGGTCCTATATTTATTGTTAATGAAGATATTTTACAAGGTATATTAACTGATTTTAAAAGAAGTGACTTAACATATTTAATTAAAAATATTAATAATTTTGATCGAAAAAAAATGAAGACAACAGGTGAAAAAATTATTAATGATTTTTTGGCTTATGCGAAAAAAAATTAAAAATAAAATTAATATGTTTTATTTTGACAAATATTATTTACTTAATATTAAGTATCAAAACATTAAGTAAATAAGATTAATTTAAACGTTTGTAAGCGATATAAAAAAAAATAGTTTATTATTATATATTACACATGATTGATGTTAATAATACATTAAATGATACTTCTTCAAATAATAAAGAACATATCAAGATCGAACACAATAAAAAATCTAAATATGCTAATGAAAGAAAAGAATTAACAAAAAAATTATTTCAATTATTAAAAGTTGATAACGACAATAAAATTTTTTATTCTTTAACACTTGACAATGATGTTGTTCTTCAAAAATTAATTACTGATATGATTAGTGATATTAAAAAATATTTTTATACAGGACAATGGTCTTATTTTATTGACAACAAAAATAAAAAAAAGAAACCATACATTTCTTTGACCAAAAATATATTGAAAGATATGGGGATTAAAATAATGTCACGACCAATAAAAAGAAAAGAAGGAAATATTTTCAGATCTTGTATCGTCTATACAATTTTAAATGATCTGTCTGATTATTTTTAATTATTGTTGTTAAATTATATTTTATAATTTAATGAATTTAATTTCTAGAATTTTAATATTATAGATTTAATATATAACCGTATGGAAAATTTTATTTTCTCATATTATACCAAACTTGATGCATTATCGTCCTTGAATAATTTAAATAATCATAATTATCATCTTTTTTCTGTCGATAAAGATGAAACAGGCAAAAAATATTTTTCGTTAATGACAAATCAAATAGTTTTTCAACAAATTATAAGTAGTAATTCTTACATATATGAGAACTATAATGATCAACAACCTATTAAATTTTTTCTAGATATTGATTGTAAACGAAAAACAAGTTCTTATAATGACATTGATCAACTTATTAATGATTGTTTACAATTGTTTGAACCTATTTTCAATTCATATAATTATTTTAACTACCCAATTATTATTTTAAATGCAACTACAATTGTTAAATATAGTTTACATATTATTTTTCCTAGCATAATTTTTAAATCAACACAACACATTAAACAGTTTATGTCTTTAATTAAGTCAAAACTTATTGATGATAAAATTATTGATCTTTCTGTTTATCGTAATGGTTGTTTTCGTGTTAATGGATGTTCTAAAAAAGGAAAAAATAATAAGTTGAAATTTTTTAAATCTTATAATTATGAATTTATTGACGAAAATAAATGTTTTATCGATACTTTATTAACTAACATAAATTCCAATAATTTTATTAATTTTAACATAAACAAAAATATTGATCTAACAAACAAAACAATAAATAATTCAGTTAATAAGCCAACAAATAAACTTATTAATTTTCATTTTTCGAATAAATTATGTTTATGTGTTACTCCTTCAGATGAACAAATTAATAATATTTTAAATTTACTACCTAATGATTATTTAGATAGTTATGATAAATGGTTAATCGTTTTGAATGTGATGAAAGGTTTAAATAAATATAATTTATGGAAAAATTGGTGTTCTAAATCTTCTAAATTTAATGAAATCGATAATTTATTTTATTGGGATAGTACAAATAATATTTTTATTGACATCAATTATCTTATCCATATTATTAATAATCAAACTGAAAATAAATTATCTTATTTTGCAACTTACAAGCAATATGACCCTTTAACTTATGCTATTAATTTTGATAAAGTAATTAATAATAAAAAATATGTTTCTGAAATTTTAACGTATGAACTTTTTGATAAATATGATACAATTCTTATTGATTCAAATACAGGAACAGGAAAATCATTTTGTGTTGGTACACATACAGCCGAAAATAAAAATTTACAAATTATATCAATTTCTTGTTTAATATCATTAATTAATCAACATGTTAAAGCATTCAATGAATTAGGTTTAAATATGAAATCTTATGAATCAGAATTTAATATTACTAATAATATTGCCATCTGTATTAATTCCTTAATGAAGTTATCTAAAATTACTAACAAACAATTAAGCAATTGTATATTATATTTAGATGAAATATCTTCATTTTTGTTATTAACACATAATAGTACTCTTGATCATATTATTAAACCAATTTATGATTTACTTGTTAGATTTATTAAAAATTGTAAAAAGCTCATTTTATCTGATGCATTTATTAATGATCAATGCTTGGATATTGTTAATTTAAGAACAAATAAAAAATTATTTGTCAAAAATTTATATCAAAAATATAATGGTATTAAAGCAATAAAAATTAATGATAAAAATGTGTTGTTAAATAAATTGATTGATAAATGTAAAAATAATGAACATTTTATATTTGCTTCTGATAGTCGAAAATCAACAGAACTATTTTATAATGAATGTATTAATAAATCAAAAGAAGAACATAAAAATAAATATATTCTGCTTACTAAAAATTCTAATTATAAACCAAAAAATGTATCTGAAGAGTGGAAAGATAAATTTGTATTTTATAGTCCTAAAATTGTTTATGGTGTTGATTTTTCTATTAATGAACCTGAAGATGTATTTTTATGCATAACAGGAAAAACATTAATGCCTCCTTTATTATTCCAGCAAGCGACGAGATGTAGAAATATTAATAAATTATATTATTATTATGACAATAAATGTAAATTTAAAAACAAGTATTACGATATTGAACATTGCGAAAGTTTATTTAATGATTGTGTTGAATATAATGATAAAATCAATGACGTATGTAAAGTTTTAGATGAATCAGATAATTTAATTTTTATTAAAAATTCTTTTTATAAATTATTTATTAAAAATGAATATATGTTTGATTGTTATAATTCGAATAAACTTTATTTTTTCGAAAAATTATTGAAAGATAAAGGTTTTGTGTTAGAAAATTATTGTGAATATACTGAAATTAAACAAGTTATTAATTATAAAAATATTATTGATAATAATGAGTTATTCGACAAATTCATTAAATCAACACAAAAAGATATTATCGAATTTGGTGTGTTTAATGAAAGAATAAAAATTTTAAATTTGAGTTATAATAATGAACTACTAACAAAATATAAGAATATTATTATTGATAAAAATAATTTTGAAGATCATTTAAATATTATTAGGTTTCTTAAATCTGATTTGTTTATAGAAAACAAATTAAATGAATTAACAAATAATTCATTTACTGTAAAAAGTATGGACAATGTTTATAATAAAATAAATTTATTGAGAAAATTAATGACCAAATACAATATAGATTATTTTAATATTAAATTTATAAAACCTGATTTAACAGAAATTAACTTTGAAGAAAAAGAATGGATTGTATTAAAAAAAATATTCAGAATCACTAAAGAAAAACCGAAAAATATGTACGAGTTGATAATTCAGATAGTCGGAATGATTAAAAATATTACTTGTTCAGATATAATAATTTCAAAAAAAATAAAGAATGATAATAAATGGTATCATATTTACGATTTTAATTATAATAATATTTCTCATCATTTAATTTTAGATAATTATGCTAATATAAATAATATAAATTTTTATGACAAAATTTATAAAATATTTAATATTGTTTATCATTCATATTTGTAAATTTTTTTATTGCCGATTTTGTAAATTATTATATATATATATTTTACAAAATCGGCAATTTAAACAATATAAAATATGCCATTAATGTGATGAAAATTAGAAAATTAATTTTTCAAAAATTATAATTCTGGCAATGCAAACAATATTGAAGTATTATTTCATTATGAAGTAAATGATATTGATACTGTTGAAAAATGTTTTAAATTACAAATGAAAAAATATCAATAAAGAAAATATAAAGAAGTTTATCAAATTAATATTGATATCATTAAACAAGTAATAAAAAAATGTGTTGAGTTTGAAATAATTTTTAAAAAAGAAAATTTAACACACGAACAAACAGGTGGCAAATTGTATGCATTATTTGATTTATAAATTATACATTAACGATATTTTATACAATTTTTGAAATAGATTTAAAAATAAATTTATTTATTATAATAATGGAAAATATTGTAAAAATTGTAAATGAATTATCACCAAACAATAAAATAAATGTGATTGATATTTCGAAAACATTTAATTTTAATACATATACCAAATATACAGAAAATATTTTGAATAAATTAAATGTAATGCTATTTGTAAAAAAAACTAATGCTAATCAATTTGTTTTCGATTTACAAAATGTTTCAAGTACAAATTTGTTATACTTTACTGATACATGGATTTCTTTTTCAGATAACATTGATCCAACAACATTGAAAATATTAATCAATCGTTTAATATTCGAGAGCAAGGATCTAAAATGTAATATATGTTTCGAAACTTGTTTTGATATTGATAAAAATTTAACTAGTTGTCATTTTTGTGGAAATTCAATATGTAATAAATGTTTATTTAAAATGGCAAAAATAAATAATACTTGTGTTGAAAAAATAAATGAAAATAAATTTCATATAATTGATATCTGTCCAATATGCAAACAAAAAGGTTTTAACTATACGATTAGCAGAAAATAAATTGATTATGTCAATTGAAAAAATAAAGTGTTATATTAATCAGTATGAACTATTAATCAGATGTAAACATAATAACAAAGCCATACAATTTTTGCGTTCGGTATTGGACATTTCTTTAAACGAAGTTTAATTATTTTTTTATTCAATTTGTTGTTCCACATATGCACAAAAAAATCAAATAATTAATTTACCTTAAACAAATTTTAATCATATTTATATTGTGTCGATTCAATTAAAAATTGATATATAGTTTCGATTTGTTTTCCATATAACATGCCCACGTCAACATATTCAGAAGAAAATTGAATGTGATGAAATCTTTTAGAAACTTTTGTAAATTTTTCAGTCTGACCAGTATAAATATGTTTTTTATATTTTGGCGTGTCGTCGTAAATAACAATATTTGCCGGACCAACTAGATAAGGTTGCATATCTTTATGTGTTTTCCATAGACGATGACCAGTTCGCATAAAATCAATTTCTGATGTTGTTGGAATTACTTCATCATTAGTCAAAAAGAATAATGTTGATGGACGTCCACCATTGCAGTGTGCTGTGCCAACATCACTAAGATTTTTAATTGTGTGAATATGAAAACTAGAATTTGATGTCGTATCATAAACATATTCTTTAATATGTTCAATCAATCTTTCAAGTCCGTACAAAAAACTTTTTCTTTCATTTACATCAGTAATTAAATAAGCATGTTTAGATACTATTTCAGGACAAAAAATTTGTCTCAACAAATAAATAATTTCAGATTGTAATTGTTTATTACCAGATGTTAACGCATTAAAAAATGGAGCAACACTTTCAGGAATATTAGTAATTTCCAATAAAGGCGTTGTTGGTTGTTCAATTTGTACACTTTGTTTACACCCCATTATTATTGTCAATTTTATTAAATAATTAAATAATAAGATGTATAGATGTTAATTCTTTCAATTTTTTATGAATTTTCGAATACTTTTTTAAATATTTCATAATTATCAGTTATATTTGATTTTTTAACAATATATGTTTTATCTACATCAGATAAAATTGCGATATAAATTGTTTTAAATAAACCATCATATTCGTCAATTACTTCTTTCATTAATTTTGCCACTTCATTTGGTGGATTCAAATATGCGCCGCACCCGAAAGCACTTAAAACGACTGCATCATGTTTATTTATATAAGCTAATTGTAATATAGTTTTAATTTTATTTTTCATAACATTGATGTGATCAATATTATTATATGTGGCGTTAGTAATTGGTGGATTTTTTATTGCTGCACAAGCAATAAATGATATTTTGATTGGATCAATAATATCCCAATTATTTTTTTCACTATTTTTTATTACAGTTACATCTTTTGAATAAATAGCTTCATTTTCAGTCAATGGATATAAATGATTTGATGATGTAAGATTTAATGTTTTGAAATAATTTGTTCTCCTAAATAAACTTTCTTCTTGTGCCCCGCTTCCAAGATCAACACAACCGCCAGGAAAATTTGTATCAGCCATATTTAAAACAACAGGATTAAATTTAAATTCTTTTAATGTGATACCACAATCCAAACTATCATAATTAACAACAAAAATATGAGTTTTATATTTTTTCCTAAAAATAAAATTATTATTAAATTCATATTTTATAGATATAGGTGGATTATCAATTTGTTCACACATTTTTTTTGTTGATTCCCAACATTGTATTCTATCATTAAATGTTTTCATAAAGTATATTTAAATTAAATACTTTATTTATTAAATATAAATTCAAATGATTATTTTAATCATATAAGTAAACAAATTGCGGTGTTTCTTGTTTTTTATTATTTATAACTGTGTTATGATTACATTTGCCTTCATTTTCATTATTTTCTTCATTATTTTCTTCATTATTTTCTTCATTATTTTCTTCATTATTTTCTGTCATTAATTTTTTATTTATATTATAACAATCTGAACAATAATAACTTATCAAAAATTGAAACTCACCAGCTCATACCACTTTATTATTTTGGCGACAAAATATTCTGCTGTTATTTTTGAATATTATGTGCATAAAAACAAACAAATCGTTATCGAAAGACAACAACGTTATTGCACAAAAATGCTTGTGTCGTTTGATTCATCATTAGATCCTAAATTTCGTCAAATATTAAATGATACTTTTGATAATATTGATTTGAAAAAATTTGTTTGTGTTAATAATAATGTGACATTATGTTCATTATATACTAATTCATATTTGAGTTGTGATGAATCTGATTATGTTACATTTCAAACAAACATATTACCGATCAATACAAAAATAATATTGTTTGGAAGCAAAATTTCAAAAAATATTATCGCAAATTCACCAATTCAAGATTTATTGATTGACAAAATGATTGGTTTCGTAATGTTTATAGTCGGTATGGTAGGTTTTACAACACTTGTTTTACTTTTTATTTTTATCTGTATTACGGTCGATCCAGATAAATTTACATGTTGTGGAATTATGTCTGCTTTGTGTATGTTAGTAATATGAATAATTGTTATAAATAAATAAATGTTTAATTTTCTAATTTTGATTTAATACCAAGTTCGATACCTTTGGTTATATTTTCCAAAAATCTATTACTATCTAATATTTTATTAATATATTCATTATTTCTATTTTCTTTATTTTTATTCTTTTCATTTTTAATTTTTACTTCATTCTCATTTTCATTATTTTCTTTATTTTCATTTTTAATTTTATCTTCGTTCCCATCTTCATTCTCATTATTTTCTTTATTTTTTCGATAAATAATTTTTTCGAATGTAATATTATCTAAATCAGTTATTAATCCTTGTTTTAAATCATCTTCGCATTTTTCTTTATAATTTTTAATTAAATCTTCAAGTGTCAATTCATTCGAAACAGCATCAGGATAACTTATACAACCAGAATGTGCACTTGCTAATGAAATAATCATTTTTCCGCTCTCGACATCTAATTTTCTATACAGCTCATTTAATTTATTTCCTCGTTCAAAACCATATTTTTTTTGTAACGCATCAGATCTATAAATATCATGTGCGCCAAATGCTAATAATTGTATTAAACCACCTCTTGACATTGAGTTATTATTTAAATTAATTTTAAATATATTGTATGTTTTAAATTAACTTTTTATATTTCAATTTTTTATTATGATAGTTTGTATAAATGCAAGCTATCATAATAATAAAATGGAATGAGCTGGTGAGTTTCAATTTTTTATTGTGTTTAAAATATATCAAATTTATGATATTTAATTGTCGAAATATTATTTTTCATTTCATTATGACGAAATAAAATTTCGTCAAATAAAGTTGAACAATCAATATAATTATACTTTCCTCTAAAAAATCGTTGATGTTTAAGAAATTGTATTGAATTATCACAATCAGAAATATAATATAAAGTATATAAATTGATTTTTTTGCCATTAATCTCAGATTCAACAATATTAATTTTTCCACAATTGATACTAATATTGTCCCCATTTACAGAAATATTTATATGTGGTTCATTATTAATATAAATTATAATTGAGTGATAATTTATCAAAATACATTTTAAATTGTAATTATTTGTTAAAATATTCATAATAATTGAACAAACAGTATTCACATTTTTATTAAAATCAAATTGAATTGGGTTTTCATATTCGTGATCATCAATATTTTCTAAATTTAATTCACAATATTTACAATAATCATTTTTAATATTTTCACCCATTAATTCACCAATTTTTTGTTGGGCATTTTGAATAATTTCAGTAGCTTGTTGTTGTATTTGTTCATTAATTTTTTGTTCGTTAATTTTTCGTTCATTAATTTTTCGTTGTTCTATAATCGAAACAGAAACATTTGATTGATTGTTTCCCATGTTGGTTTGTTGATTATAAATATTTTATTAAACATTAATGAAATTATATTAAAAATAATTTTTCAATTTTTTATATTTCATGCTCGAACTTGATTTGATCATTAAATTTTAATTTATGTAAGCAGTTCCATCATTAGCGTGAAATATATCGTAATGTGTCAATACATGCAAGTATTTTGATATTGTATCAATTAAACTAAAACCATTATTAATATATGTTTGGAACATAATTTTAATATCATAAACATAACATTATGTTATAATTGTTTGAAAGACATTAATTATTTTATTTGATGATATTTTAAGTTTATAATTTAAAATTTTATTTGATGATATTTTAAGTTTATAATTTAAATTTTCATAAATATAAACACATATAATATAATTGAATATAAGTATATATTTATGAATAACGATTTTGTATGCGTCGAGTGCAAATCACTTAAAAAAAATGATAATGGATATTTCGATGGTTATGATAAAAAATATTGTATTGATTGTAGTATAAAATTGTGTAATGAAAAAAAAATTAATAAAGAATATATGTTTAAATGTGGTATATGCAATAAAATATGTTTTTTTAGAGATCATGTACATTATGATACAAATGAATGTTGTTGTCATTGTAATATTCCATTATGTAGTGAACATATTAAAGTTGTATTACACCATAATGCTTATATATTAGAAGTACATTGTCCAAAATGTTCTTCAAAATGTGATATATGTGGTTTTGTTGGATGTGTTACAGAAGATTTTTGTGTACCATCATGTTCAACTATACAATATTTGCCAACAATCAATAAATGTTTTGTCTGTCATAAAAATGTATGTTCAAATTGTTATAAAAATAATGATGAACAGAATGAAGATAAAAAAGATGAAATAGAAAATAAATCAAAAAATGAATGTGATCATGATATTGTTATAAATATAAAAAAACAAAATTTGCCAGTATTTTTATATGTTGATAAATCGTAATAAAAAATTAATCAACAACATAAGAATCATCATATATGTGTCGATAATTTTGTGTGTAATTAACATTATCAGACATTATTTGATTAAATTGAAATTGATTTATATCAAATGTTTCAGATGAAGGAACAAATATATCGCTGTTTTCGAAGTAATGTTGATTATGATGATGATAATTTGCATTAAATGTGATAGTTGTTTCAGTTTCATTTTGTTGTTCAGTATTAAGTCTAACAATTGTATTCACAAGATCACAATTATTATTCACATATGTTTGCAAAATAAAATCAATATCATAAACATGACATTGTGTTACGATCATTCGAAGATCGTCAATTCTATCATTGTTGAATTCAATATTTTTTTCTATCATTAATGGTTTTATTTTGTCATATGAATTGATTAAATCAAACATGTTATTTTCTAATTCGATATTTCGTTGGTTCATTATATTCTTATTGTTTTATGTTTTATTTATTATAATTTTATAATTATCATAACATAGCAATTTCAATTTTTTATTTAATCATTAAATAAAAAATTGAAATTGCTATGTTATGATAATTATAAAATTAGTAATATTATAAAATGAATCAATTACCGAAAGAGATAATAAAATTAATATTTGAAGATTGTGATTTGAAGACATTAATTAATTTGTCAGTGTTGTCGAAAAAATATTTAAAATCAGTTCAAAAAATTATATTTAATGAGCATGAAGTAAATTTTAATGTTAATATCAAAATGTATGATATAAAAAAAATTATGAAACTTAGATGTAACAAAGATATGAAAGATGAAGATTTAAATAATTTAACACATATAACACACTTAAATTTAAACAAGAACAATCAAATAACATATGGAATAAAAAAGTTAACAAACTTAACATATTTGAATTTAGGAGACAACAAATGTGTTGTTAATTATTGTATTTGTCAACTAAATAAATTAACACATTTAAATCTTGGAAGTAACAAATATATAACAGACGAAGGAATTAAAAATTTACATAATTTAAAAATTTTATATTTAGGATCAAACAAACATATAACAAATGAAGGAATTAAAAATTTACATAATTTAATCGACGTGAATTTAGGTTTTAATACAAATATAACATATGATGATCTTTTATATTCAGGATATCAAAATTTCTTTAATTAATTTATCTGCTAATGTTATTTTCGGAAGGCATATAATTTTTTGTTGGTCAATTGAATAATAATTTATTGTATAAATTATTGTTTCATTAAATTTAATTATTTGATTTAAAATATCATAATAAGTTGTATTATTAACATATTTATCAACATTTTCTAATAAAAACAAAATATAACAATCATGTGGATAAAGTAAATTTATTGTTTTATTTATGGTGTCAGAAATATATCGACTTCTATAATTTTCACTAACTTCATTTAATTGATTTTGAACATAATAATTTTTTTTGGTATAATAATCAATCGATTTATCCAATAAATGTTTAACAAGTAAAGAATATTTATTAGTCATGATTGATTGTAAAATTAATATGACATTATCATAACCTAATCTCATTAATTTATCAAGTAAATCTTTATCAAATTTCATATCAAATATATTTTCATTACTTCTCGCATAACTATGATTATCATTTTTAATCATATTTATGATGTTATCACTTATTATCGAACAAAATTTAGCATGCTTACCAAAATCATGATCAATAATAAATTTAAATTCATTAATAAAATCAGTAATTCTAATTTTCAGATGTTCATATCGTTTGAAAAAATTTTTACACATATATCGTTCACCAAAATATTGTTTTTGATGTTTATTGATATAATATTTAATAAAGTTTTCATTTATATGACGACCATATTTTTTAAAGAAATTTTCGTTAAAAATATTTGTATTAGCACCTTTATTTATTAATTTCATTAAGATAAAAGAATAATCAATATTTTTAATAATATAACTATCAAACATGTCAGTACGAGTTTGAAATTTTTTAACAAATATTAAACTAGTCATCATATTATTACCAATTATATCTTCAATGTTGTATGCATTAACATTTTTTTTAATATATTTTTTAATTGATGGTGAACTTATATTTAATTTTTTCAAAAAATGTATTGGAATATAAAAATTTTTATGTATTGTTTGACAATATATTAAATTGTTATAATTATTTGTTGATAATATTGATTTTAATATATCATAATTAATTAGCTGATTTGTTTTTGAGCAAATTTTTTTAAAATTATATATTGGTTTTAATATTTCGCAAACTGTACATTGAAAATTTTTATGATTAATACACTTGTCATAATGAAATTTCGTTTTGTTAGTTAAGTGTAATAATATTTCGATAAGTAAATCATCATTTAATAAATTAAAATTCATATATGATTAAGCTATTATAATAAAATTTGCTTTATATAAACATAATAATTAATTTATGTATAATCTAAAAATACATGAGGCATAATTTTATCGACATAAAAAATATTTTGTTCAATAAATATATAGTGACATAACATGATGGAAAATTTTAATTACAACAAATATCTTAAATACAAATTTAAACATTCACAACTAGAAAAAATGATTGGTGGATTGATTGAAGAAATTAATAAAGATATTCCAGAAATTAATGATCAAAATATTAATTTAAATGGCATACAAAAAATTGGTAAAGGGGGATTTGGTATTATTGGATTAGTTAATAATACGACATTTGGAAATATAGCAATTAAACTGATACATAATTTTCATTCATGCAATGACGCGAAAAAAGAATCTAATATTCATAACAAGATATATATGATATATAATAAATTACGTAATCACATGAACACAAATTCATTTAATAATTTACATATAACCAAACCATTTTCTTATCATAATTCACGACAGCTTGTTAAAATTGATGATGAGATGATAGAAATATATTGTTATTATGCTATGGAATATGCAGAACCAATTGATATTATTGAAAATAAATTTGGAGATATACCAATACAGCTACATATTAATAAAACTGTTCAAGGTTTTTTAGAAAATCAAGAATTTCGTGGATATTTTCATAAAGATATTAATGACATGATTAGGAAAATTAAATTATTATATCCGAATATTAGCATGCCACAAATTGATACTGAAATTATCGAATCAATTGGGATTGCTGTTGGTATTGCAATATTCGGAGCGAGATATAATCCGTTAGATTATCAATTTATGATTAGTAAAATTAACAATCAATTTAAAATTGTGGCATTTGATTATGGCTTATTCGAATCTTATGATGCGACTGAATTTGCAACAAAATTAAATGATATTTATGATGGACTTGTTGCGAATCCATATATTGGCGAATTTTTATTTGATGCAAATTTAACTGATGCTTTTTTAATAGGTGTCGCAAGAGCAGTTAAAGCAATTTCGGTTATAAATGGTAGTAATTATGTTATTGATAATTTTAAATTGCTGTACGATAAAATTATTAATGATGAATTTTATAAACATACTGAAAATGTAGGTTCAGTTATTGAACAAATTATCAAATAAAAATTGATAATTTTATTGTTTATATTTATTATTATTATTATATTATAAAAACATGAATATAAAAATTAATGAACATATTAACAGAAAAATAAACAAAATGTCTATTTTTCCATTAAGTAGATGTATGTGTTGTTGCAATTCAAAAAGCATATTTATATTAAATACGCATATAAATGGTATTAAATATTATTATGTGACATGCGAACGATGTAAAAATAGTAGCATATATTTTGTTAATGAATGGACTAAACAAATGACTGATTTATCAAATAAAAAAATAAGATGTTATTAATTTTTTATCTTATTCCTGTTTATTTTAGTTTATCTTGTTCCAGTTAAAAAATAGCCGATGTTGTTTTTATTTTTATAAATATCATTAATTTTTTTTGTATTTTTAGTCCAATTAGGAATTTCACTTATATTATTTTTTTTAAATATTATTGTTTCTCCATTTTGAAATGGAACTTTAATAAGTTTACAACTACATGATTTTTTAATCTTATTTAAACATTTTTTATGAATATGAAAATCACATTCATTATATGTATCAGTAATAACATTATCGCACATATATAAAAAATTTTTATCATAACCAACCTTTTTACAATAATTACAAACAGGGCATCTATAAGGATCACGAATAAATCCTTTCATATGTGTGCTGGATAAAAAATTAGTAATTTTAATATATCTTGTTTCACCTGTATCGAAAATAACACGTACAATATCATCAATTTTAAGTTCATTTAAACATCGCCTATCTAATAAAACTCCTGACCAAGTTGTAACATCAGTCATATTTCTCAAAAAATAACTACCACCACGTTTATGTGTTTTAGTTTTAGGCATTATTATATATGACATAAATTATTTGTATTTATGTCGTATAATATTAAATTAAATTAAATTATAATTATAAAATAAATTTTTGGATTATATTAATTACGCAATAAAAACAAAATTCAAACAAAAATAATATATTTGTGTAATTAATAAAAATATCAAAAATAGTAAGTAATTAATCATAAAAAATTGAAACCACTTCGTTATGACAATTATATTATATTTCATGCTCGAACAAGTTCGAACATGAAATATAAAAAATTGAAAATAAAAATATAAGTAAATCTTTAATATTTTATTATTATTAAATCGGATAAACTATTTAATAACTGATATAAGTTATAATTATTAAATGAGCAGAATAATCACTGGACAACAATTAAAAGAAGAGTTAGGTTGTAATAAATTTTATATGGTTTTGAATAAAAATTATGAATATACATTTGATACAATTAATTATGATAGTTACGATCATGAAATACATCATCATATAATTAAATATAATAATGGTTTAAATATATATGACAAATCAAAACATAATATACAATTCGGATCACGTGATTATTATTATAGTCCATTATTGTACCCACAACATGGATATCGTTTTTGCATTAAAGAAGAATTAGCATATTATATTTCGCATCAATGTGATGATATATATATTTATACAATTCGTATACTTGATAGTGGATTAATATATGAGAGCGAATATGGACATTATAATGCATGCATAATATTTATTACAAACATGCAACCAATAACATCATTTTTTAATGAGATGTTTAAAGTAACAAATATATTTAACTTATTTAATATAAAAACCATATTAAATTATTTTTATGATAGTGATAATAATGATCTTATCGAAAAAGGTGATAATAATTATGCATTAAATTCATATTTAATGAAACATATATCAAAAAAAATAGATTAGATATTAATGACATACAATTTAATTACAATGTGTCAATTATTTATATTAATAGTTCATAATTATGAACATAACATATAAAAAATTGAATTATTATTAACTTCAATATCTCATTAAGTAAACCAATTTTTAATTTAATACAATCCAAAATTTTTAGGTCATCATTTAAGACCACAAAAAATGACAAGTATCGAAATGATTAATACATCTGTTCATAATAACAAAACATCAGATGAATCGATTACGAATATTAATATGAAAAAAAATAAATGTAAATGTCGCACAGACTTATGTCGTTTTGAATATTCATCATTTTGTAAAATTATAATCACGTCAATAATTTTGACCGCAGGTATGTTATTATTTATGGCTATTTTGTTGGGTACATGTTTATATTTTGGATCTGATTATAAAATTGAAATCGAATCACCGGAAATTCCGATTGAATCAACTGTTTTGGCAACAAATTATTCGAGTGTTATTTTTGAATATACTGTGTATAGAAATAAACAATACATAACTGAAAGACAACAACGTTATTGCACAAAAATGCTTATTTCATTTGATTCGTCATTAGATCCTAAATTTTATCAAATATTATATGACAATTTTGGAAATATCGATTTGAAAAAGTTTGTTTGTGTAAATAATAATGTTACATCATGTTCATTGGCAACTAATTTATATATTGGTTGTGATGAATCAGATTATGTGACATATCAGACAAATATGTTGCCGATCAATACTAAGGTAACAATGTTTGGTAGTAAATTTTCTAAAACTATTGTCGCAAATTCACCCATTCAGGATTTGCTGAACAATAAATTTGCTGGTTATGTAATGTTTTTAGTTGGTATAGGATCAATCGCAGCATTTGTCTTATTATTCATTTTTGTTTGTATTACTATTAAACCAAGTGAATGTACGTGTTGTGAAATTATGATTGCTTTATGTATATGTGGGTAAAAAAATATTTAATTCAGTCCATTTTTTCCCATAATATCCAAAATATTATTATAATAAACATATTTGTAAATATTTGTGATTATATTTATAATTTCGATAACATTGCAAATAATTAGTATGAAATTTAACATCATATTTGTTTTATAATAATCACAATATTTAATATAAATATTTAAATAATAAAACATAAATGATGTGATCATAATACTTTTATAAAATTTCATTTTCAAATAACAATTTTTATAAGAAATTTTTTTGTAATTATTATTATAAATAATTTTGTATACTAAACTTAACACAAAAAAAAGATAACTGAAAGGATATAAAATATCGATTAAGAGTGATTTATAATACATATCACATGTAATATAATTTGATTGAACTAATTGATTAATTATACAAATCAAAATTCCATAAAACATACAATTTTCTGAATACGAATGATATTTGATATCATTTTTCCTTGTGCTATTCATGTTTGTTAAATTATTTGGTTGTTAATTATTTTATTTTAATAAATACATGTCGTAATAAATATTTCAATTTTTTATATATTTAATAATAAAAAAATTAAACTTCATAAATTATTTAAATCTTAGTTTCAATCTGATTAGTTATATTTGATACATCTATTTGTGTTGATACATCTATTTGTGTTTGTGTCGTTAACGTTGGTTGATCAATTTGTGATGTAATTGTTAATGTTGATGTATCTGTTTGTGTTGTTATTGTTGATGTATTTGTTTGTGTAGTTAACGTTGGTGTATCGATTTGAGTAGTTATTGTTGGTGTATCAATTTGAGTAGTTATTGTTGATGTATTTGTTTGTGTAGTTAACGTTGGTGTATCGATTTGAGTAGTTATTATTGATGTATTTGTTTGTGTAGTTATTGTTGGTATATCAATTTGAGTAGTTATTGTTGGTTGATCTGTTGGTGTTTCAATTGTAATTAATTTATTTTTATTATTTGATGGTTTAAATTGTTTATTTTCCCATATTTTCCACAAAACTATTCCGACAGTTACAGCACAAACTGACGGAACGACACTCCAAATTGGTGTTGTTGATGTTCCAATACCAATCAGAATAAAAATTAAAGAACTAATAGGTGTTTGAGCTGCTTGAATATAAATAGTAAAATTACCAGAATTTTTATTAATCATAATAACAGCGAATTCTGTTAAAATATATCCGAACATAAATATACAACCATACATCAGATTTTGATAACCAAAACCACCAAAGAAGCAAATAAAAGCATCTCGAATATGTGTTAAAAATGTGTTGTATGATGAATATCCAAAAATAGGTAATATATCAATCCACCAACAAATTATCATAACAACAAATTGAATTGATGTTATCAAAAATAGAACATAAATGATATTAAGATTTTTTTCGAATTGTGTTGTTAATTCTTTATTACTTTCAGTTAAATATCGTTCTTGAAAAATATTATAAATAGCGCCAAAAAAGCATCCAAGCAAAACAAAAAATACCCACATTATTGTAATAGCTGTGAATTGTTGATTAATGTAATCTGTAACAAGTTTTGCAACTAACATTAAACAAGTTGATATGATGATACAAAACATTCCAATAATTGGAAATAATGAACAATATTTTACATGTTTTTTATTTTTGACTAATAATTTTGTTGCTCCAATTCCAATAAAAATACCTAGATTTGAAAGAACACAAAATAATACCGGCGGAATTCTATCTATTGGAGATGCATATACAACAAAAATACCATTTAATCCACAAACAGAACCGAGAATAATGTATATTTTCCAATATTTTTTGAATGTAACAGTTTTTACTTTATAATTAATTGAATGATATCTTATATATAAAATTATTTTAATAACTAAAAATAATAATCCAAAGAAACATGCAAAAATAAGAGAAGACCAACAAAGAATAAAATATGGTCCACCAATATCAAGATTGAACGAATTAATCCAAATCGGAATAAAAATTCGTTGAATAATTTGACCTGTTAGCAATAACAAAATTGGACATATAATTTTAATAATATTTATTAATTTATGTGGTTTGTTTGTAACTTGATTTTGTTTAATATTTGTTATAGATGTTGATATATCTTTAATACTTTCTGATTTTGTAATTGATGTATTCATTTAATTGTTTAATGTGTTTTAAAATATTGCTATAACGAAATTATTTAATTTTCAATTTTTTATATTTCATGTTATAACAAGTTCAAGCATGAAATATAATATAATTGCCGATATTCTTTATTGTTATAATTTAATATATTTTCGCGATCGTGAAATTATTAAAATAATGTTGAATTTACATAAATAAAGTATGATCAAAAAAATGATCGTTAATTATTTTGCTGTATGATTTTTCGTTAGCATAAAGGAATTTCAGGAAGAACAAAAACTTTGGAACCTTCAATTGGTTTGATGTTTGGTTTGTTAATGATATCAACAATTAATTCGTGTTCATTTGTCGGATGATTACGAACTATTTTTTGTATCATTTTCAAGCTGTGCATGGAATAATTGATACTAACTGATTCGGACCCATCATATTCATTGATGAATACCGATTCCGTATCAAAATATTCACTTAGAACAGCACAAAAATATACCTTTGTACACGTACCAGCAAACTCATTCTCGTGTTTAATGATAAGTTCATGCATCAATGGATCGCACCGAAATTCGATAGTATCATACCAACCATACCGACAAAAACTTGATTCAGTACCAACAGGATGAATTTGTTCAAACTCATCCAAAACGATTTTAGGCAGAGTATACCCACCATAACATCCATTTAATGCGATGATTCGATATTTGGATGTTGAAGAAACTGTTGTTGGAACAGTTGTTGATTGATTTTTTGACCATTGTCCTTTCAATGTCGCCAAAAATTGAGGTGTTTGCGGATTCATTGAAAAAGATGTAACTGGTAAATAATCAAAAAGTTGTGATTAGTTAATAACAAAATAAAAGTAAAAATTTAATGAATATTATAAGTTAAATTTTTTTCAATTTTTTATAACAAATTATAACAAAAACATAATGTTGTTGTGTTACAACGTCCTTGCAATTTTTTGGTAAAAAATTGAAACTTACCAATTAATCCTAATTGTTTTATTTATTAAGTTGTGTATGCACAACTTAATAAATAAAAAATTGAAAACAAAATTATATGACATAAACAACATTTAATTTCAAATAATTAAATATAAATGTTGAGAATCAAAGCAAAAAAAATAGAAGTTGAAATATCACATAATGATTTTTGTATTAGTAGATTATTAAAAAATATATATGAATTACATGCAAATGATATTATTGAAATAAATGTTAGTGATGAATTTTTATTATTTTTAAAACATTTTTGTGAAACACGAACATATGATTTAGTTGATTTTGAAAATGATTTGAATAAGAGACTTGATTATATTGATTATGCGATATTTGTTGATTGTGATTTACTAATATTTGAGTTATTATTGTCGCCAAATGATGATGATTATTTAACATTTTTTGATTTGTTAAACAATAAATATGGTGAAAATATGTTCGATATATTTGCGAAATTTTTCTCACAACAATTTATTATTTCTAATAAACATCCAGTACATAAATTAGTGTTAGATAATGCGAATTTAAATTTTATATTATTTTTATATAAAATTGGTGTATATGATATTTATGTAATTGAAACTTTGATTAGTATTTTAATAAAAATGAATAACAAAGAATTAGATGATGCAATTACTCGAATAATTACTGAATTTGATTTTAACAAAAAAGGGAAAACATATTTAGAACTATTAAAAAAAATACCGACGACTGAAGAAATTATTAGTAAATTATATGATCGTGATTATAATAATATTGATTTGATTTTTTACAATGAAACAGATTATAATATTGCTATAAGGATTAAAAAAATAAAATCCGAAAGCTTAGCAATAAAAATATTTAACTCAGTCGGAAATAAAAATATAAATACTAAAATTGAACTCGATAATATTATTAATAATAATGATCGTTATGATGCTATTAAATATTATAAAAATATTATTAATTCTTATAAAGATTATGATAATGAAAATAATGAAAATAATGAAAACAATGAAAACAATGAAAACAATGAAAACAATGAAAACAATGAAGACAATGAAAACAACAAATTTGAAAATGATATTAATAAATCAAAAGTTGATGAAAATACTAATATAAAATGTGAAATTAAAAGAGAAGGAAAAAATGAAATGGTTATTGAAATTAATAAAAAAAATTTTATTCAACAATTCAATATTATATATGATTACTTCGACGGTATTATCCCATTTGACATAACGAAATTATTATTAAATCGATGTTGGCATAACATTAAAATTGGAGCATCAAATGAATATATGAATTATATTTATTTTTTGCTTGAAAAAAAATATGAAATTGATTATCGTATTGATGTACTTGATGAAGATTCTGAAATTATTATTGATTATAATGATTATCAAGAATTTAAAATATTTGCTTCACCTTTTATTCAAATCTTTAAAAAATTAACAAAACAACAACAACTCGAACAACTCGACAGAATTAGTCGTATAAATAATGAAAAGACACAACAATATTTAGTGACAGAAATATTGTCTTTTCCTGATGATGATATAATACATAAATTATTAGTTACACACAAACACATAATTAAAAATATAATTATTGATTTTGATAATGTGACAATTAAAAAAATATTTAAACAATATAATGTCAATCAACTAAAAAATATTATTGATAATGTTTATGATGATTGGTTTTGTATTCAATCACATACATTTGATATTTTGATTGATAATAAAATGAATGATTTAGCATTATATTATGTCGAACGTAATACAAAATTATATAAATTTACACATCCTTTTTTCTCTGTAACACAAGATAATTTAGGTATTATAATTATCGATAATTTTGTTAATCAATTTACCGAAACCGATTTATTACTTAAAAATGACATTGATGATGATCAAACTATTTTAATGTATGCATGTCAACATTCTTTGGTTAATTGTATCAAAAAGTTATTAAAATTAAATTGCCATCCTGATTATGTTAATAAACATAATTTTACCGCATTGATGTATGCATTTAAATGTGATAAATATGTTGAACAAATGCAGAAAATAATTTTAACTATGCTCGAATTAGATTGTAAACCAGAACAAATAAGTAAAAGTGGACATACGGCACTAATGTTGGCATGTAATAGAAATTTTGATATTTGCATTCCAAAACTGCTAACATTAAATTGTCGTCCTGAATATGCTAATAAAAATGGTTATACTGCATTAATGTTTGCATGTGCTTGTAAATGGGAAGAAAATATTGAATTCCAAAAAATAATTTTAAAAATGTTAGATCTTAATTGTAATCCTGAACAAATTAATAACAAAGGCGAAACAGCATTAATGTTTGCTTGTAGATCCGAGTTAGATCAGTGTATTCTTAAATTATTAAAATTAAATTGTCATATTGAACATTGTGATGTGAAAGGAAATACTGCTCTTATGTATGCATGCATGTTTAAACACAATAACAATATGAAGAAAATAATTATCGAAATGCTTAAATATGATTGTAAACCAGCAACTGTTAATAAAAATGGTAAAACTGCTTTAATGTTAGCTTGTCATAATAATTTAAATAATGTTGCAGAAAATTTAGTTGAATTATGTCCAAATCCAAAACAATTAGATTCAGATGGATTTTCAGAATTTATATATGCATGCGAAAATAGGTTAGAAAAAATTGCGTTAAAATTATTGGAACTTGGCAGCGATATTAAAATAATTTATAAAAATAAAACGCCGCTAATGTTTGCATGTGAGAATGAAATGTTAATTTTGGCTGATAAACTATTGGAACAGGGAGAGTTATGTTATCCAAATTATTTTGATATAACACATAAAAAATCAGCATTTACAATTGCTTGTCAACATCAGTTAAAGAATATTGTATTAAATTTGCTTGAAATGAAATTTGAGTTTAATGATTATGAGAAAAAATGTATGAGTATATATTTGTGTATGTGTGGTGATGATAATATTGCGTTAAAATATTTTGATAAAATAGATTTATCAGAAAAAACATTGGTGTTAGCTGTGTTTTATAATATACCTAATTTCGCAATAAAATTATTATCTCAAATACAAAATTTAAATATATATAACAAATATGTTATTACTGAACAAAAACAAAATATTAGTATTAATGAAAATAATGATTTCGTTAAAATTGTTAATACAAATGATGGAAAAACAATTTTAGAATATGCATTTGATGCCATAAATGACGTAAATCATAACAAAATAATGGAAATTTTCATATTAAAATTTATCGATATATATCGTGACCAGTTAAATGATATTTCGTTATTAAGTTGTATTAAACTTGCTTGTGAATATAATTTAGAATCATTATCAAATAAATTATTTGAATATTTACGATTACCAATAAATATTAACAAGAACGATCAAGATATACTTAATGGAACATATGAACCATATAACAAATTAAATAATATATCATTATATTTTGCAGTCAAAAATAATATGGAAGATGTTGCATTAAAATTATTTGATGTGGTATATCCATTAATTCAATCAGATTGTTTATTACAAAATAATAAATCATTTTCTGATATATTTATTATGATTTTGTCATATTCTTGTAAAAATAAAATGATACGACTAATTGATAAGTTATTAAATACAAATGATTTTAAAAATTTACAAATTTCAGCCATTCAAAAAGAAAGTCCATTGTATTATGCGTTGTATTTTGTATGTGCACATAATTTAGAAAATATCGCCATCAAATTGATAAACTTAAAAGCTAATATAAGTTGGCTAAGTAAAACATATTCTATTTTGATGAAAGTAATTGAAAACAAAATGATTAATGTCTTAAATATTTTAATTAAGTCGGATACCAATTTTGATTTTGTTGATAATGAAGATAATACATCATTAATTTTATCTTGTAAAAATGGATTAGATGATATTTCATTACAATTACTAGATAAAAATTCAAAACAAGAGCAAATTAATAAACGTGGAGAAACTGCATTATATTGGGCTTGTATAAATAATTCGAAATCAATTGTACGCAAAATGTTAGAAATGGGATTATATATTGACAAAATTACAGAAGAAAATAGATTAATATTAATTCAAACATGTGGTTCTGAATGTTCCAGTCCATTGCAAGAAAAATTAAATGAATTAAACATAAATTTATTGGTAGATATGGAGAAAAAAGAAGAAAAAGATAATGAAAATGATGAAGATGATGAAGATGATGAAGATAATGTATATGATGAAGATGATGACATTTTTACATTAATAAATATAGGTTGACATAATAATTATTTTATTAAAAAAACATTAATTTCTGATTTTATTGTGCACACAATTACATGTATTTGGTGGAGGATTATTTTTACATGCACAATATCCTTCATAAATTTTTGTACAAGTACAATATGTTGGAACTTGTTTTGGTATTTTTTTTTCTTCATAATGATCTAATTGTTGTTCATCAACTTCTTTTTCAACCATTTTTTGAACATTATTAAAACCTACACATTCGTTTTGTTTAATTGGAACATAACTTGAATCAAATCCATATCTTGTGTTGTGAATATCATATTCAATCGGTGTAATTGTATGAAAACCATTTTCAAACTGTATAATTTTTTCTCTAAATATTGGAACTTTAATTGTTTCTTGTACTAATTTTTTAACTTTAACTGTTTTATATATCGGGGTTTGTGTTGTCTCAAATTCTGTTTCTGAAGTTCTCCAACCTATATGTTCTAAACAAGATTTATTATTATGATCATGTCCACATGTCGAACATTTAGTAACATTATAACAACGTGTTCCATAATGATGATGGTGATTACAATTTGGACAATTTTCGGATGGTATAATTATATTACAATTATTATAATGTAATTTATGATTACAATAAAGACATTTAGTTGAATTACAAATTACTTCATTACATTTGTTATTATTATATTGTGAATGTGTATAATCGCAATTTATACAATTTGATTTTTTCCAACATAATTTTCGTAAACAACAGTTATTATAGCAATCACAATCGCAATTACATTTAATATCACATTTGCAATTACGCAGACAATCACAATAAATAAGTCTGTCAAAATTTATTTTTTTTGAACAACAACTTAATATCATAAATGTCAACATCAAGCAAAATAATAAAATGATTGATAATACAAATAGTATTTTTGAATCAACTATATTATTAACACATAAATCACATATAACGACTTCATCTTGATACCAAAAAAAATTATAGCTAAGTTTGTTATAATATGAAACGGCTAATGTATTATTTAAAATTTGTGGTATTTTCAGTTTATTTGTATAAATCATGTTATTGAATTGATATGTGACAAATGAGTTATTGACAGAAATAATATTACCGGTTCCATGTTTAACTTCTTTTGGGAAAAAAATTAAGTTAATTATTATTTCAAAAGTAATAAATATTAGAAATAATAAGCCTAATAAGACTAAATCTAATATTATAGCTATGTTTAATTTTTTATTTAAACATAACGAAATTATTGAGATCAACATAATCGTCATCAAAATAAAAATAATATGAAATATGATTGTAAATTTTCCTGAACAATTGTTACTATAATATGGATTTTTGGTCAAATGAAAATTATTTATTGACAAAAATTTAAAATTATAACCATAACAATTATTAACATCATATCGTTGACCAAATTCAAAAGGACAATATTTAATATCTTGACAATAATCAATAATTTCATTATTTAGACAAGTTATTTCAATTTGTTCTGAACCATTAATTTTATTAATAAATCCTACATCACAATATTTTGGCTCAATACATAATGAGACAACATATAATAAGCTTAACGCGAAAGAAAATATTAATAACAAAATGAAACAAATAGTAGATACAAATTTATATTCGTGCTTTTCATAACATTCTTTATTCCTAATTTTAAAAAATGAAGATAAATTTTCATCAAAACTTTCATTTTGATAACCAAGATCTTTATATTTACTCATTGCTAATAAACATCATTAATAATAACATTTATATAATCTTAAAATATCAATTTTTAATTAATTTGACTTAATTTTTATTTATGTATGAAGATAATATATATGCTCGCCTGTTGTTGTTAATGGATATAATGAACTAAATTCAGATGTATAATATTTATTATTGTATTTGTAAACAGGAATATTAATTGGCGACCAATTAAGTTTTCCAATGGATTTTGTAAAATTGCTTTTTCCGCATGTGTTTTTTGTTATAACAAATTATAACAAAAAAAGTCACAGTCGCTGGGCTATTAATGATTGTAACAATCTTAAATTACCGCTACAACAAACTTGATATTTCTTTATAAAATACTTATAAATTTTTATAAGAAATAATTGTTTAGCGAACTATAACCACATTAATAAATATGGAAACATATTGTTCACATTTACAGTCCTTTAACCATTTCAAGTTTTTATAAACGTGCAGCTCGCCTTATATGATTTTTATTTATTTTTATTTATTATCACATAAATATTTTACGTATATATTTATCGACCCATTTAAATCTCTATCTATTATAAGATTACATTTATCGCATAAATATATTTTTGATCTACCTAAATCTTTTTTATAATTTCCACATTTAGAACATGTTTTTGACGTATATTATTCATCGATAAATCTGATGAATAATTAGATGTGACATCGAGTGATATTGTTACAATTAACATAATTTATTTTAACAAACTAATATTGATAAAATTGAAAATATTAGTTTTTGTATGAAAATATAATATATAATAAATAAAAATATAAATGGAAACAAAAAAATATGTTGTATATCAATTATCTTGTGAATAACTCGAAAAAAAAATTGAACAACTGAAATTAAAAAAACATAACAACCCAATATTATCTCGTGAAGAATTTGAAAAAAAAATTGAAATTTTATTAAATGCATCATTATATTATGACCATAATTCGAACATACAATAATAATTAATAAATCTTAAAAACATAAAAAAAATTACCAGTCATTATAAGAAGCTGTATAATCAGCTGCTTGTTCTTCAACATACCAAATTGATTTTTTCATAAGAAGTTCATGAATGAACTTAACCATGTTATGGTTGTTCACCAAAGCACCATTATTTTCAAGACCATTATCATCCCAATAATGAGAATATGGAATATACACATTGATGAAATCATATGCAAAATCATCCAAAACACATGGATTGACAAGTTGACCAGTTTTGACTAGAGACTTAAACCTGTGAATCAACACAGCAAACTTATCATAAAATCTGTTGTTACATTGTGTTTTCAACTTAAAATCACATTCCTCGTTTACTGTATAAGTATAAGCCTCTTCATTATACGAAGAGGAATCCTTCATGATTCGAGACTTAGACCTATTAATATCACGATTTTTTGCAGCAGTTTTGTATGCAGCACGAATGGATGAAGTTGATTTCGGCATTAAGTATGTAATATGGGATATATGCTAGTAGATAATTGAGTTGATATTATCGGTAAGAATACCAAAAATAGCAAGTATTGGTTGTTAATATCGGAACAATAATGGAATACTTAAAGTTTTTATTTTTCAATTTTTTTGCAATATTAGTGCGTTAAGGAAAATGAAAAAGGATAAACATATACATACTTAAATAATAAATAATATAAATATCAAAACACGATTAATGATATAACCACATGATGGAACATTTTATTATACATCTGAT